>Ga0156214_135_pt1 | contig 48886 bp, 59 predicted proteins | sample RifCSPlowO2_12_FD_107864 | JGI IMG/M metagenome (GOLD analysis project Ga0156214, IMG submission 107864) | Candidatus Kaiserbacteria bacterium RIFCSPLOWO2_12_FULL_54_10
CGCCCTTTTTTAATCTGCATATTAAATATTTCATGTTTTAGCTTGTATGTACGCCACCGTATCACAAAATCAGCCTCTTAAAAGTTTCTTTAACTCCCATTTCATGTGTTTTGACTGCGGAAGGCTGACGAAAGAACGCCCGAGGTTATCGGGCGTTCTTTTTGTATTACTACCGTTTAGACCATTGGGGTGCCTTCCTTGCCTTCTTGAGGCCCGGTTTCTTGCGCTCTTTGGCGCGAGGGTCGCGCATCAGGAACTTGGCGGCCTTGAGGACTGCACGGGTCTTGGGCTCTGTCTTGATGAGCGCGCGGGCGAGCGCGTGGCGCACTGCGTCTGCCTGCGCGGCAATACCACCACCCTGCACGTGTGCGGTCGCGGCGTAGTGCTCGGTGCTCTCGCTCTTGGCAAATGCCTCTACGGCAATGAGCGCGCGCAGGTCGGTCTTGAAATATTCTTTTGCCGTCTTGCCGTTCACCGTGACGTTATTTTTATCGGCCTTGACCATCAGCACGCTCGCGACGGCGGTCTTCCGGCGCCCGACTGCAGTAATAAATCGTTTAGACGGCATATTATTCGGTGATGACGAGATTCTTCATCCGCGGAGCGCGAAGCTTGTTACGCGGAATCATCCCGTCTACGGTCTTCTTCACGACCGCAGAAATGCCCTTCTTCGCAATCATATCCGCCATCGTCATCTCGCGAAGACCTCCCGGATAGCCGGTGTAGCGGGTGTAGACCTTCCCTTCCGTCCGGCGTTTGGGGAGATTGAGACGGCCCGCGTTCTCGATAACGACCTTCATAGGGAGCGCCTTGTTTTTAGCGAAGTGCACCGAGCGCTTGCCGAGGAGCGCGTGCGCCGCCTCGCTCGCTACGCGCCCGAGCGTGCGGTCCGTCGCGTCTATAACGTGCGTCGTTAGTGCTGGTTTTGTGTTGAGTGTCATATTAGACGAATGATATATACGCAAGCTTGCGGGCGTCGTTTAGTACTCGCCTGGTGCGCTTCACCACGCGCGTGTAGCCGCCCTTGCGCGAGGCATAGCGCGGACCGATGGTGCCGAAGAGCTTCTTCACAGCGTCCTTGTCGCCGAGGCGCGTCTGGGTGAGCCGGCGGGAGGCGAGCGTATTCTTCTTGGCGTAGGTCACGAGGCGCTCCACAAAGGGGCGGAGCGCCTTGGCCTTTGCCTCCGTGGTAGAGATGCGCTCGTGGAGCACGAGCGAGCGAGCGAGCGACTTCAGGAGCGCGCGGCGCTGGCCGGTCTCGCGATGGAATGTCTGACCTTTTTTAGTAAACGCCATGATTATTATTCGGGCCTCAACGTGAGGCCGTGCCCGGCGAGCGCGACCGAAATTTCCTCTATTGCCTTGTCGCCGATGCCGTCAAGCTCTTTGAGCGCACTCGCGGTCTTCCTCGCGAGACCGGCCGCGCTCTTGATGCCCGCATCCTCCAAGGCGGAGGCGACGCGCGGAGAGAGTTCAAGGTCGGCGACCTTAATCTTTGAAGCGCTCGTCACGAGAGCTTCACCCTCCGTAGCCTTGGTAGAGGAGGATGCTTCATTTTCTTGGAAGCCGATGACCGCCTTCAGCTGGTGAATCATCGTCTCAATGGACTTCTCCAGCGCTTCGCGCGGCGCGATGGTGCCGTTAGTCTCTATGAGAATGCGGAGCCGATTGAAGTCGGTGCGGTCGCCGACGCGCATATTTTCCACATCATAATTCACACGGCGGATAGGGGTAAAGGTAGCGTCCAGTGCGATGGTGCCGATGTCCACCTTGTCCTTGGTGAGCACTTCGCGCGGCACGTAGCCGAGGCCGCGCTCAATAGTCGCCTCCAGCTCCAGCACCGCCTTGCCCGAGAGGTCGGCAATGTGCTGTTCGGTATTTTTAATTTCAACTTGGGACGGGAGTTTAAAATCTTTTGCCGTGACTTCGCCCGCGCCCTTCGCCATAAGCGAGATGGTTTGCGGTTCATCGCCGTGGAGGATGAAGTGGACGCGCTTGAGGTTCAGGAGCACTTCCATCACCGTCTCGCGCACGCCGTCTACCGTGGCGAATTCATGCGGGACGCCCTCTATCTTGACTTGGGTGACAGAGGCGCCGGGTAGCGAGGAGAGAATAATGCGGCGCAGAGAATTGCCGAGCGTGTGGCCATAGCCCGGATACAGCGAGTCAATCTCGTAGACGCCCTGCAGTCCTTCTTCTGAAACGATACGGGGCTTACTCGGAAGTGTGATGTGGTATTCCATAACGCAATCGTAATTACCAATAAAAATTTAAATATCTTGTTATCTCGTGTAGAACGAGAGCACGGCGACTAGGTCGCCCGCTCTGTCCGCCGACACAGCCGTCGGGCGCTCTTTAACGGAGCCCTCCATAGACTTCGCGTCCCAGGAGAGCCACGACGGGAGCGGCCGTTCCAGGAATCGCTCCGAGAAGCCGACCAGCACGCCGTGCCCCCTGGAGCCCTCGCGCATGCTGATGCGGTCGCCGACCGAGAGCATATGCGAAGGGACTCGCATCTTTTTGCCGGCGACGAGTACGTGGCCGTGCGCGACCATCTGGCGCGCGCCGCGCCGCGTGGAAGCGAGGCCGAGCCGCCAGACGACATTGTCCAGACGCATTTCAAGGAGTTCGTGCAGGCGGTCGCTCGGCTGGGCGTTGTGCACGGCGGCGAGCGCCTTATGCACATAATTGCGGAACTGCCGTTCGGGCAGTCCGTAGGTCATACGCACCTTCTGCTTCTCCAGCATCTGCTTGCCGTACTCGCTAGTCCGCCCGCGGCCACGCTTCTTATTTTTGGCGGAGCGGTCGGCAGAGAGCGCAAACTTCTGCGTCTGCGCTTTTTCAAAGACTGATGCGCCGAGGCGCTTGGCTATTTTGTATCGTGGTCCGGTAATCATACTCTTCGTGGTTTAGGCGGTCTCGGGCCGTTGTGCGGCACGGGCGTAACGTCCTTGATGGAACGTATCTGGACGCCCTTGCCCGAGAAGGCACGCAATACCGACTCGCGACCAGCGCCCACCCCGCAGATGACGACCGATGCTTCCTTCAGCCCTATCATCATGCCCTTCTCGCCGAGGAATTCGCCGACCTTGGCCGCGGCATAGGGAGTGGACTTGCGCGCGCCAGAGAAGCCGAGCGCGCCCGCGCTTGAAGAGATGACCGCATTTCCCTTCTCGTCGGTGAGGATAGCCTTGGTGTTGTTGAAAGTCGCCTCAATGTGGAGAATGCCCTTCTCCAGGTGATGCTTGGTCGCCTTGTTCATGGCGCGTTCCTTCCTGCCCGCGTCCATGCCTCGCCCGCTCTTCTTAATGATACGTTTCTTACCCATGGTATTTAAAATTCGAAATCCGAATATCGAAATTCGAAACAGACCCAGAATTCAATCTGGAATTTCGTGCTTCGAATTTCGTGCTTCGTATTTTCATACTAGGTTTTCTCAAGAGTGCGGCGGCCCGAGGTCATCGTCTTGCGGACGTTGCCGCGACGCGTGCGCGAATTGGTCTTCGTGCGTTGGCCACGCACGGGGAGTCCGCGCGCGTGGCGGTCGCCGCGGAGCGCGTGGATGTCCTTCAAGCGCTTGATATTCTGTCCAATCTCGCGGCGCAACTCGCCCTCAATAGTGAACTCTTCTGCAAGCGAACGAACCTTCTGCTCTTCGTCGCTTGTGAGCTCGCTCCCCTTCTTCGCCGCAGAGACGCCAGCGGCCATCAGAATCTCTCGCGCGCGCGATGGGCCAATGCCGAAGATGAGCGGCAGCGAATACGCGAGCTGTTTCGTATCGGGAATGGTGACACCGGCTATTCTCATATTATCCTTGTCGTGCTTTACGTCTGGGATTCTTCTTATTAATACGATACAAACGCCCGCCACGGCGGACGAGCTGATCTCCCGGCTGTTGCATTTTGATAGACGCTTTGACCTTCATTTATTATTTAAGTTAATCGGCGCACGATTCGCGCACGGCCCCCGTAGGGGTCAAGCACCATGTCTACTTGGTCGCCGACCAGCACGCGGATGCGATGCAGGCGCATCTTGCCCGCGAGATAGGCGAGAACCAGTGGACGCTCTCCTGCATGGTCGCCCTCCTTAACCCCTCCTTCGCCCGAGGCTACGGAGGACGTGTCCGGCTGTTCAGACAGCCGGACACGAAAGAGTGAGTTCGGCAACACCTCCTCAACGACGCCGACCGTCGTCGTCTTAGTCTCTTCGCCTTCGTTCATTTATGACTTATGTTCCCCATGCAAGTACTATATCAATCTAGCAGGAGTCTCTTAAACCGTCAATCCGTCTGTCAACCGACTGACAGACTACGGAGTGGCCACCATGACCGTTATAGAAGCCGGGTCTTGAGGAAATGTCTTCCGCCAGAACGGACGCAATGTGATGACGGCGCGCTTGACTTCGGGATAGTTCGTGAGAGCGACCTCGGCGGCCGCACGGGTCTTCCCCGCCACGACGGCGGCGATGCGCGCCGGGTCTACCGTGTACACGAACGAAGCCGTACCAGCGAGGGTAAACGTGAATGACTGCGCTTCTGGGTCGGGCATGTCCGTTGCGGAGAGCAGGAGGATGTCCGTTCCGGCGAGCGTGACCGGCTCGCCCTGATATCCGAGACCGGAGACGGAGTTTGCAACCGCCTTGGCGAGCGCCCCGTTCGGGAAAATAACCGCCGTAATGGTGCCCCGTTCCTTCAGCTCAACCATGCCGGTCGTTGAAGAGGGGGTCGGCGTAAGCGCTTCGTAGGTTGTGGTCGCGGCGCCGGGCAGGAGCACATATCCGGACGGAATCTTCTCCTGAATGCCCTCAAGGAGGTCTGGCGCGAGCGCGGCGATGAGCGCGCTTTGTGTCTGCTTCTCAACAAAGGTGTCAACGACGGGGACATTCCCCGAGGCGCCACCCGTCATACTGCTCGTGGAACGCGCGTAGACCGCGCTGGCCTGCGGCATCCCGGCGAACCCAGGGATGGTGAACGAAGTGGGACCGACGTTGTAAGAGGCCCCCGCCTGGTCGGCGTAGACCTTCGCCGTTATGCTCCCGGGCTTTGAGGAGGTACCGCCCGGTATTGTCACAGCCGAACGGATGCGGAAGATGAGTCCGGCGGTAGTCGCGAAGCGGGTCTTCGCGATGAGTGTCTGCGCCTTCGCTTGGGTGTTGTAGATGGTGATGGTGCCCGAAGCAAAGGAGTTGACCGCCTTGGTACCGCTCCCCTTCACGCTTTGAGTAGCGATCTTTTGCGCAGTGATAACCTCAAACGGCAGAGCGCCGCCGCTTACGTTCGCGGTGAGTGAGGTCTGTACCGCCGCGGAAACGGTGTGTGGCACCACGTCAACCTTGGCGGCAGAGAAATACATCAATGCGCCTATGGAGAGGATAATGACAAGCGCCACGGCACCAAGCGTGGCATAGGGGAATCTCGCCGGCCGGTCTGGCGGCCGATGAAGTGGCGTCTGGCCGGTAAACTTGCTTAGCGGCTCGGCCTCTCGGCGGCGGGACGGCGGTATGATGTCATCAAGTGTGCGCATATGGGTTCTAGTATAGCATCTTGTAAAACAAAGGGGATGTCAGAATCCCCACCTCTTTCCTCTCGCCTGGTAATAAAGCGCCATGAGGAGAAGCGGAAGGTCGGGAGCGGCGGTGGTGATTTGCCGTATGAAACTAACAATGTGGCTTGCGAGGACCGACACGATTGTCGGGGGATTGTCTGAGAGCCAGAGCGAGCCGAGGTTCGCCGAGGAGAGTCTCTTTTGCAAAGAAGCGGTTTTTGTCTGCTGTGCAAGAAGAAAAATAGTCCGCGGGAGGGGATACCGCTCCGCGAGTTTGGAGAATGTGCTTGTGACCTTTTCTATCCACTGCGAACTGCCCGCAGCGCCGCTCTCGGCGGGCACTTCGGTCATGTCAACGAAGAGTCCTCGGCGAATAAGGGCGATGGACGTCGTGGGCTCCATCGCATCAAGAATGAGCATGTCGTGCTCATGGGGGAACGCGTAGCAGAGCGCCTGATAACGCAGAGAACTGTCGGTGATAGGAAAGATGCGCTTCGTATGGTAGGCGCTCTGAACAATTGAGGTGACACTGCTCGCGATGCGCTGGTCTATGAGCGAAGTGAGAATGACGATTGACGCACGGTGCGCCTTCTTCCCGTACGGGTCGGATGTTTCGTAGCCGTTAAGAATGGTGCCGATGATGCTCTCATCCACGACAATCTTCTTCTGCCTGACGTCCTTCGTTTGTTCAAGCACTTTGGCGACCATGCTCTTCGTGAAAATGAAATCATCCTTCTTCTCAAAGGATTCGGTGCGAACGCTCGTCTCCTGCCACGGAGCATCAATGGAGACCAGGATGTTATCCACGCTCCCATTGCCGACCGTGCGTACGAGAATCGGCGACCCCTCATTTATAAGATTCTCGCAGAGTATTGAAAGGGCGCGCAACATGGCGGCCTCGTGGGGCTCCTCCTTCCTAATCTCAATGGGGAGGCGCCGTGTGTACAAGAGAGCGGGAGTTTCTCCTTCTTTATAGTGCACATACGCGCCCGCGACCGAAGCCGCGCCGATATCTATGAGTACGACCGACTCCGACTGTTTCTTCTTAAATAATCCCGCCAAGAAACTCATCCCGTTAGAAATTAACTCTAATAACGAACCCCGCTATGTAACGATATCGACCTCCATAACTGCGATTTCTAACGGGACTCATCGGGTTATTCTAGCACCGCTTTGATGCGGCGGACGCCGGCAGAGGAGGCCTCTTCTTTCACTATTTTAAACGTGCCAGTAAGCTCGCCTGTGTTAGAGACGTGCGGGCCGCCGCAGAATTCTATAGAGAATGCACTATCAAGAGGCCCGACCGAATAGACCGAGACCATATCGGGATAGGTCGCGCCGAACTCGTGCTCGGCGCCGAGCTTCTCTGCCTCTTCCCTCTTCATATCGGTGCGGATGACGGGAATGCCCTCAGCGATTTTCTCATTCACTATTTTCTCCACTTCTTTTTTTTGTTCATCAGTCATTTTCTGCCCATACGAGAAGTCAATGCGCAGTCGCTCGCTCGTGATGTTAGAGCCGCGCTGGTGCACGTCGGGACCGAGCACCATCTGCAACGCTTTGAGGAGCAGGTGGTGCGCCGTGTGATATTTAACCGTCTGCTCCGCGTGGTCGGCGAGCCCGCCCGCAAACTTAGTCGCCGCGCCTTCCCTTGATTTGATTCGATGAGCTTCCATCCGGTTTGCGAATTGCTGTTTATCAATCGTCATGCCACGAGCACGTGACTCCTCTTCAACAAGCTCGAAAGGAAAACCATCAGTAGTCACTAGCTCAAAAGCAATTGATGGTGGAAGCTCACTGGATTCGAAACGTCTCTCTCCCTTGGTGCCCCGAATATACGAATCCAGCCGCCAATTAAATTTCTTCAGACCGCGCTCCAGCGTCTTTCTGAACTGTGCCTCTTCTTGTGCAAATTCGGCTGTGTGTCCTCCAGCAATCTCGGCGAGAATCGGGGCTTTGACACCAAGCCTATCTACTTCGCGTATCGCCCGGCGGATAAGGCGGCGGAGCACATATCCTCGCTCGGTATTTGAAGGCCGCACATGAGCGTCAAACATCACCTTCGCCGCCCGCACATGGTCCAAAATAATCCTGAATGAACGTGTTGCATTAGGGTCTGCATATTTCTTGCCGGAGTGTGCTTCGAGCACCTCGCGTGGAGCGTCAAAGACATCAATCATAAAGATGTCAGGGCTATCAAGTGTCGCGGCGGCGAGGCGTTCCAGCCCGCCGCCGAAGTCTACGTTCTGCTTCGGGAGCTTGTCGAACGCCACTTGCCCTGAGCCTGCCTGCGGTGAGCCTGTCGAACCCGTCGAGGGGTCGAGCTTAATGTACTCCATAAAGACCGAATTCCCGATTTCCATAAAGCGCCCGCACTCGCAGTTGGGATGACATTTTTCTCCATACGCCACATCGTGCTGAACGCTTGTAAATTCGTAAAAGATTTCAGAATCGGGGCCGCCGGGCTCCCCCGCCGGCATCTTATCGGGCGTGCCAGAGCGACTCCACCAATTCTTCTTCGCATCGTAAAAATGTACCCGCTCCTCGGGTATACCGAGCTCTTTCCAAATTTCTGCCGACTGCAAGTCCCGAGGTAGCCCGAGGGATTCGTCGCCCGCAAAACACGTGACCCAAAGCCGCTCCTTCGGCAGATTGAGTTCTTCGGTCAAAAATTCATACACCCACGGCAACTGCTCTTTTTTGAAATAATCTCCGAGCGACCAGTTGCCGAGCATCTCAAAGAATGTCGTGTGGCGATTATCCCCCACTTCTTCAATATCTCCGGCACGGAACGAGAGTTGTGAATTCGCGAGCCGCGTCCCCTCCGGATGTTCCTGGCCGAGAAGGTACGGCACGAGGGGCTGCATCCCGCTACTGGTAAACAGCGTAGTCGGGTCGTTCTCGGGCACAATAGGCGCGGAAGGAATTATCGCGTGCCCCCTTGTGGCAAAGAATTCTAAATATCGCTTCCGTACTTCCTCCACAGTCATACGAGAAAAGATAGCACGAGATAATACATTCCTGTACTATGCGGTGATGGCGAAAAAGGATTGGGGATTTGATGTGAGAGATATGGACAAACGGGTGCGGCCGCAGGACGACTTCTATCACTACGCAAACGGCGGGTGGCTGAATCGTAATTCAATACCGCCCTACGAGTCGTGCTGGGGCTCGTTCCTTATCCTCCGTTACGACACAGAGAAGAAACTTCGCGCTATTGTCACAAAACTGCAAAGACTGAAGGTTGCAAAGACTGGTGCGCCCGAACAAATGGTCCGCGACTTCTATCGCTCCGGCTTGGATATGAAGCGAAGGAACGTGCTCGGTATGAAGCCGCTCCAACCATGGCTAAAGCGTATTGAAAATATCAAAGACATACCATCGCTTGTTTCTACCATCGCTCATCTGGAAAAAATAGGCGGTGGGGGTCCGTGGGGCGCGATGGTTGACCAGGATATAAAGGATAGCGAGAAGTACATCATCTACCTCCACCAGAGCGGCCTCGGGATGCCCGACCGCGATTACTACCTGAAGGACGATACGGAGTCCCTACGCGTACGGAGCGCATACGAGAAGCATCTTGAAGCAATGTTCGCGCTTATGGGCGAAACAAAAGCGGTATCAAGGAAGAGTCGCGAGACGGTGATGCGCATTGAAACGGCACTCGCGGAGATATCAATGACAAAGGAGACTCTGCGGGATGTGGACAAAACGTATCACAAGAAATCGCTTCGGCAACTGCAGGCGCTTGCAAAAAGTATTGATTGGAAGACGTACTTCACCATACTCGGCGCGAAGCCGAGAAGCGTTGTCGTGATGCAGCCGGCATTTCTCACGGCAGTGAGCGCCCTGCTCGTGAAAGAGCCGATAGAAGATTGGAAGACGTATCTCACCTGGCACCTTGTCGGCGGAGGGGCGAGTTACCTCTCGGCACAATTTGAGAAGCAGAACTTCGCCTTCTACGGGACGGCGCTTTCTGGCGTTAAGGAAATGAAACCGGCGTGGCGGCGCACATTGAACGCGGTCAACGGCAGTCTCGGCGAACTTCTCGGCAAGCTTTATGTACAGGCATACTTCAGCCCGGAGGCGAAGAAAAAAATCAAAACGGTCGTCGCCGGCCTCTTTGAAGCATATGAGGCGCGCATTAAGAACCTTGACTGGATGAGTAGCACGACGAAGAAAAAGGCGGTACAGAAGCTCCACCAGATGACGCGCGAGCTCGGCTACCCGGACAAGTGGCGCAGTTACAAAGGGCTCGTGGTCAAGCCCGACGACTACTTCGGCAATGCGGTACGCGCAACGCTCCGAGAGCATGCCCGGGTGGTGCGCCGTCTCAAGAAGCCGGTAGACCGCACAGAGTGGTTCACTACCCCGCAAACGGTCAATGCCTACTGTAGTTATGGATTAAATGCTATCGTCTTTCCTGCCGCCATTCTCCAGCCACCTGTTTTCTCAATTGGTGCTGATGATGCCCTTAACTACGGAGCAATCGGGGCAGTTATTGGTCACGAGATTACACACGGCTTTGACGACCAGGGTTCCAAGTTTGACGGCAAAGGCAATAGAAAAACATGGTGGACAAAACAAGACCGTATGCGTTTTGAAAAGAAAGCGAAGGCGCTCATCAATGAGTTCAATGGCTACACTGTCGCAGGCGGACTCAAAGTGAACGGGCAGTTAACACTCGGCGAGAATATCGCCGACCTCGGCGGAGCGTCAATCGCGTACGATGCATACAAATTGCATCTTATGAAAACCGGGAAGAAAAACGTCGGCGGTTTTACTCCCGAACAACGATTCTTTTTCGGTCTTGCGCTTTTTGAACGAGAGAAGAACCGGCCCGAAATTGAAAAAACATTGGTGCTCACCGACCCGCATTCGCCCGGCAAATATAGAATTAATGGACCGGCTTCAAATCTCCCCGAATTCTATGAAGCGTTCGGCGTTCAAAAAGGCGATAGGCTCTATCGTGCACCCAAAGAGCGCGCTAAAATTTGGTGATATCCTGAACAAATATGGACACTTCGCATCCCCGCGTTATCGCCATTGACTTTGACGGCGTCCTCGCAACGTATAATGGGTTCGTCGCCAAGGACGATATTCAAGAACCCAATCCCGAAGTAATAAAAGCGATTACGTTGTTGAGAGAAAAGAACTTCAAGATTCTCCTGCATTCCACCCGCGGCGACGAATTCCTCAAAATGTATTGCGAGAAGTTCTCCATACCGGTTGATTACATCAATCGCCGACCAGATGTAGAGGGCGACAACCCCGGCAAGCCCATCGCCTTCGCCTATGTAGACGACAAAGCCATTTGTTACCGAGGCGAGACCGCCGAAGCACTCGTTTCAGAAATCCTCAATTTTGAGCCGTATTGGCAAAAATAAAAACATTCTAATCTGCATCCGGTCGGTCAACAATAAGAATGTCGGTTTACCTTAGCGTAGCCTATAGGACGCAGTAAGGTAAAGTGATTTTGGAAATAAAAACACCCGCGGAGTTCCCCCCCGCGGGTTTTGAACTGGTTCAGACCGCTGTTACGATTCAAACAGGCGGTCAAGTGTTGCCCTTAGATTAAAGGCGGACCTTGCGTTCAGCGCTATGGAAAGAACGCTTTGGCTACCCCTGATAAAACTCGGGGAGAAGCGGGTCGGCTTCGGCACCCGACTTCTTCTGCGGCCCTTTGCCTTTCGCATTTCACGAAGTACGGACGGGAGCGCTGGCCGCACAATTTCTAAGAAAACAGCCCCGTCTTCTCTACGAATTCCCTTTACATACCATTGAGGGTCATCGGGCGAATGAAATCCGACTACCTTGACCATAAAACCTCCTTATAAACGAACACGGTGGAATATTACGCTATGAAGAGATTGTGTCAATTTTCAAGTCATAGCCAATCAATCGGTGTTTCGTTGTGGGAGACCAGATACTCGTTTGTCTTGCTGAAATGCTTGCAACCGAAGAATCCGGAGGCGGCGGAGAAAGGCGAAGGATGCGGGGCTTCCAGTACCAAGTGCTTACTGCGGTCAATGTGCGCGCCTTTCGCCTTCGCATAGTTGCCCCAAAGCATAAATACCAAGCCCGCGCGTTCTTCCGAGAGTGCTTTGATGGCGGCATCGGTGAATTGTTCCCATCCTTTTCCCTGATGCGAGCCGGCGCTGTGCGCACGGACGGTCAGCGTCGCATTCAGTAACAAGACGCCCTGTTCCGCCCAACGTGTTAAATCTCCCTTCTTCGCCAAGGCTTCGAAGGGCAGGCCACAATCGTCTGCAATCTCTTTGTAGATATTTTGGAGCGAGGGCGGCACCGCCTCCTTCTCGTCCACGGCAAAGGCGAGGCCGTTCGCCTGGCGCGCTCCGTGGTAGGGGTCCTGCCCGAGTATGACGACCTTCACATTCTCAAATGGGCAGAGGTCAAACGCGCGAAAAATGTTTTTCGGTGCCGGGTACACGGCGCCGTCTTCGTATTCTTTTTTTACAAATGAAGCGAGTTCGGCGAAGTACTCCTTCTCAAACTCACCAGCGAGATGCTTCGCCCACGATGGGTCAATTTTTACCTGCATACGCCTCGGTGATGAGCGGCACGAATACGAAGCCCTCGTGGCGAGCGACTTTAAACTGGTCGCCGGTACGGTCTACGACGCAGATGGCGTTTCGCACCGAGATGACCATCCGTCCGTTGTCTGCGAGCTGTTGTGCAAGTGTCTCCGGAACCTCATCGGTAGAGGCCGAAACGAGAATGCGGTCAAAGGGCGCGGCTCCGGACTTCCCTAATTCATTTCCCGCTTGTTCAATATGCGCATGCGTAAACGCATATGCGGAGAGATTTTTAGAACCGAACGCGACAAGCGCGGGGACGCGCTCAATACCGATGACTAAGCCTGTGGGGCCGACAAGATACGCGAGGAGCGCCGTCGTCCAGCCAGAGCCACTCCCGACGTCAAGCACGCGGTCGCCTGTGCGAGCTTGTAGCCATTCAAGACAAAAGGCGACGACAGTCGGCTGGGATATCGTCTGCTCCTCGCCTATCGGCAGAACCGTATCCGCGTACGCGAGCGGTTGCAATTCCTCTGTTACGAATCGCGCACGGTCAATGGCGCGGAACGCGACTTCAACCGTCGCCGACCGTATGGCTCCAGAATCTTTCAGGGAAGCGATGAGTGTCTCGTTCGTCATTATTTTTTCTTATTCTTGGCATGGAGCTCCTGGAGTGTCTTACCGGCGGATTCGCGGTAGATGCAGTATTCGCACGGGCCGCCGCCGAAGGATGTCCCTGTTGGCGGGATGTCGTCGCTCATCAACATTTTCTTCAAGTCATAAATGGCGGGGTCAACCCACGCATCGCTCCCGGTGTACGGGATGAGTTCTACGTCAAACTCCAGCTTTCCATCAAAGGCCTTCGCATCGGACTTCCCGTTGACGTATACGAAGTAGCCGGTTGGTGAGACGGCAAAATCGTTTTTGCGGAAGAGCCACTGATAGATTTCCATCTGTCTCTTATATTGGTCATACAGGTCGTCTTCGCTGCTCGGCCCCACCTTTTTACTGGTCGCCTTGTAGTCCACGATAATAAGTTCTCCCGCCGGGTTCACCCACACGTCGTCAATGCCGCCCCGCACCAAAATGTTCGTCGGCGCGTGGAGATAACTGATGCCGCGGCGAAGCGCATCGCGCCACTCCTCCACCCGCTCATCAACGAGCGGGACGGCGTCAAGGCCATATTTCTTTAAAAGCGGGTGTTGGGAGGCGTTTGCGCGATGGATGTCAAATTCGCGCTTGAGAAGCTCGTCCACCGCATTGTTCAACGTAAAGGCGGGCATTGAAGGACGCTTCACACCGAGCCGCATATCCAGATAGGCGCAGCGTGGGCATTCGGTGAAGAGGTCCAGCTTGGAACGGCTCACCTTGTAGGGCTCCGGCGAGGACGGATTGAAGGGCCCGCTCCCCAATCTTTTTTTACCGTTGGTTTTCATGTGATAAGCTACTATAACACGCATGGAAAAATTTCTCCGGGCGGTGAAATTCTTCATCCCCAAAGCGCTTTTCGAAGCGACACAGCCGGCGTATCACTACCTGCTCGCCGGCATCGGCGCTCTCTGGTATCGCTTCCCGTCAAGGAAGCTCTACGTAGTCGGCGTTACCGGCACCAAGGGCAAGACAACCACCGTTGAATTGGTCGCCGCGATATGCGAGGAGGCCGGTCTTCGAGTCGCGCTCGCGAATACGAACCAATTGAAGATTGCCGGTCGGAGCGAAGTGAATGTGAAAAATCAAAGCATGTTCGGCAGAACTCGCCTCCAGCAATTCTTGAAAAAGGCTGTTGATGCGCGATGCGCGTACGCGGTGCTGGAGATGACCTCCGAGGGCGCGAAACAGTTCCGTCACGCCTTCATAGACCTGGACGCCCTCATTTTCACCAATCTCTCGCCGGAACATATTGAGTCGCACGGCTCATATGAGAACTACGTAGACGCGAAGGTGAGTCTCGCGCGAACACTTGAACATGGCGATGCGAGCAAGCATGCTATCATCGTGAACCGAGACGATTCTGAAGCGGGGAGATTCCTCGCTGTCCGCGCCGGCACAAAACTCTCATACGGGATTTCTGACGCGCTCCCCTTCACCACTGACGCCGACGGGAGCGAGTTCGCGTGGCGCGGGGAACCCATTCACCTGAAGCTTCCCGGAAAATTCAATATTATGAACGCGCTCGCGGCCGCAACCTTCGCCGAAGGTCGCGGTATTTCTACAGAAACCATACGGAGCGCGCTTGAGAAATTCACGTTTGTCTCCGGGAGAATGGAGCGCGTGGACGAAGGACAGAATTTTTCAGTCATCGTTGATTATGCCCACACCGCCGATTCGCTTGACCGCGCGCTCGGCGTGTATGCAAACGCAAAAAAGATTTGCATTATGGGCGGGACAGGCGGCGGGCGCGATGTCGCGAAACGCAAGGTGATGGGAGGAGTCGCGGACATGCACTGCGAGCATATCATTCTCACGACCGAGGACCCTTACGACGAAGACCCGGGCGATATCGCCCGGGACGTCGCGGAGGGGATACGGGACCACTCGTACGAAATCATTCTTGACCGGCGTGCCGCCCTGCAAAGAGCTTTTCGCATGGCAGAAAAAGGTTCAGCGGTGTTCATCACCGGCAAGGGCGACAATCACTACATCATGGGACCCAAGGGCGCGATGCTACCATGGAATGACGCGAGCGTTGCGCGCGAAGAATTAGCGCGGCTCACGAATCGGAATGCGGGATAGAGAGGAGGCCTTCGGCCTCGGCGATAATTTCGCCCACCTTCTCGCTCGGCAAATGAAGCGGGTCAAGCGCGCGGCGGTCTTGTACCATGTCGTCAACGGTAATCGTCCCGCGCTCGATAAGCATGCGCTTCTCGGCCTGCGAGAATCCGGTGAGCGCAGTAATCGGATACACTTTCGCGCGGCTCATGCGCATAAACAGGTTATTGTCGGCGGGATAGCCCCAGCCTAAGAGTTCTACGCCAGAACACTGCGCATATGCGATAGCCTCGGAGGTGAACTTCGTGTTCGTGATGAGGATGCCGCGATCAATCGGGCATTCGCGTATTGACGAGTCGCAGGCGAAGATGTCGTCAAAGCGGCTCTTCACGTAGAGTGCCACCTTCAAGTCAGTCTTATAGCTCGGGTCGTTATGATATTTGAGTTCAGCGGCGATAAATTCGTTCTGGTCTCTGTGTGATGCGTAGAAATCAACTTCGTGTTGAACGCATTTCCCCCGTATGAGCTTGCGCGTCTCCACCTGCCAGCCCTCGGCGCGATAGAGGTGAGAAATGAAGTCTTCAAATGGATGCCCCGATGGGCCGAGTTCTAAGAGTGCGCGGCGGAGCGCATAACGCGCGGCGACCGGTCGTGCCTCCTTCCGCAGAAGTGTAAAAGCGCGCGAGTATATCTCGTGAGAGGCGGCGCCGGGCACCACTGTGTCAGTGATGGTCTTCGCGATGCGTTCTGCCGTGTACGCGCCCGCTCCCGCGCGTATGAGCGATGTGACGAGGCGTTCGGGGTCAAATACTTCCTGTGTCCCGTCCGCCTTTATGATAGTCGGGAGAACCTGCTCTCCGAAGTTTTGGCGAAGGAGGGTCATGACGAGGCGATAGTCGCCGCGAGGCCGTTGACCGTCGCCCGTATCGGCAGACCGGCGTCTGCCTTAACCGTCACAGAGAAATTTGCGCGCGTCGGGAGCTGGAGACAAACGCCGGTATCTTCTGGCATAGAGATAGAAATGAGGATGCCTGCCTGCGCGGGCAGGCTCTCGGTGTCTGGTGCAGAACCGGCCACCTCGGCCGTGGCGGTGACCGTCGTACAGGCGTTCGGTGCCATAAGCGAGCCGGTAATCGTATGAACGCCTTTTTTGAATGAGTCATGAAGCGCGACGCCCGGTACCGATGGCGCCTGTTCTTCAATGTCGGTCGGGCGCGGGACATCGCGCGTGTGTGGCACCGAGAGCACAAAACCGACGATGATGACAACAGCGATGATAGCCGCAGAAGTCCAAAGGCGTATATGGCTCATCCCGTTAGAAATAGGACTCGGACCTTCTGTGTAAGGACCAAGCTCCTATTTGATTAGGGTTTATAAACTCGACCTCCCGCAATTGCCGGGTCTCGAGTCCGCGATTTCTAACGGGACTCATACCGTTATAATACCACCCCCGATGAGTTCGCCGTCGCGGTAGAAGACGAGCGATTGGCCGGGAGCGGGAATATCGGGGAGCGGATGAGCACTGATGAAAATGTCTCCTTCAATGCGCCCGCGCATACGCGAGCCGCGATAGCGATACTGCGCTTCGGTCGCCTGTGCGGGCTCACTGAACCAATTCGCATCAGTAAAACGAACCTCGCGCGCGCCTCCGGCGCGCGTTTTTGCAATTTTAATTTCTTTTTTCTCTACGTCTTTCCCGACGACATACCCTCCCTCAATTCGCTGACCGATGGTATAGAGAAGCGCCGGATTGTCGTCGCCCAATTCTTTTTTTAAAAATTCTTCTACTGACACGCTCCCGAGGAAGCAGATGCCCTGGCTGTCTTTCTTCTCTGCCACCGGCAGATTATATTTCTTCGCAAGTGCGCGCACTTCATCTTTCTCCATATTTCCTACCGGAAAGATGACCGTATCCAAAATATCTTTCGGCACCGCCCACAAGAAATAACTCTGGTCTTTCCCTCCGCTCCGGTAATGCCCCGTCGCGATGGCATCCGCGCCCTGTGCCTTCGCGAAGCGGTAGAACGCGCCGAACTTCACCTCTCTATTGCACATCACGTCCGTGTTCGGTGTTCGCCCTGCGCGATATTCAGCGAGCAAGTAGTCAATCACTCCTTTTTTATATTCGACGCTCGCGTCAAGCGTGCGAAATGGAATATGAAGCCGTGCCGCCACCCGCATTGCATCCCTGCGCTCCTCTGCCCATGTGCACGGCATCTCCGGCGGATACCAGCCTTTTATAAAAACTCCCGTCACTTCCGCTCCGGCATTTTTTAACAAGACCGCCGACACGGCGGAATCAACACCTCCCGATAATCCAACAAATATCCTTGCCCCGTTAGAAATAGAACGCATATCTGCGCGTTCGTTATTTCTAATGGGGTTCATGTCGGTTAGCTTGGTGGGCGGCGTAGGTGGTGGCGTAGTATATGACGCCGTTTTTGTCCACGAGGTAGTAGAGGTAGTCCGTCTTCGTTGGATGCAGGACTGCTTGGATGCTCGCGAGACCGGGATTGTTTATCGGCCCTGGCGGAAGTCCTTTGTGCGTATAGGTGTTGTAGGGCGAATCCACCTTGAGGTCTGCAAGCGGTGGCGAATACGTATCGCGGTTAAAGATGTAGCCGAAGACCGCGTCCACCTGGAGCGGCATCCCGAGCGCGAGGCGGGACCAGAGAATGCCGGCGACGATGCGTCGATTTTCAACCGTGCGCACTTCCTTCTCAATAAGAGACGCCATGATGATGATATCGGAGAGCGAGTGCCCGGATGCTTGTATGTCATCAGAGAGCGTCGCTATTTTTGCATCAAAGTTTTTCCGCATCGCGTCAATGAGCGGCGCGGCCGTATAGCTTGGAGGGAAGAAATAGGTATCGGGGAAGAGATACCCTTCGTACGGCTTCCCTGCCGAGATGAAATCCTCTGCGGATATGAGAGGCAATGTATTGCTGACCCTTGCTGCTATGTCGCGTACGGTGATTCCCTCTGGGAATGTGATGCGGACCGGGGGAATATTATAGTCACCTGTTGCCAGCCGTTGCGCAATCACAAGCACGTTCTCGGGTGTACTGAAGAGATATGCGCCAGACCGTACACGAGCGCTCGCGCCCGACGCGCGCAGGACGAACTGCAGGACTGCCGGGTGTTTGATGATGTGCGCATCAGAGAGTTCCCGTGCAACTTCGGACACCCCTGTTCCGCGCGCGACAACTACAATACTTCCCGAGAGAAAGTCTTGCGGGGGCGCAAACGCGAGAACATATCCGATGAAAAGAAATCCCGCGAGCGCGAACGGCGCCGCCCACGATATATATCGTTTGAAAAATTCCATCCCGTTAGAGACGCTCGCCGAAGGCGAGCCTGAACTTTCCAAGTTCTTGTCTCTAACGGGATACATGCAATTCAAACCGGCAAATCGGCGGGGGCCTCGTACCGTGTTGAATGGATGCGAGCCAGACCCGGCGCCTGGACGGACCCTGAAGGAATATGGAAGACGGTCGCGAGCTCCTCGGTGCTCAATATCATCGTTTCATCCCCGAATAAGCCGTCATGAAAGAACGGGTCATAGAAGAATTGGCGGCGGCGGAAGGCTTGGACAAGCTTGCGGCGGTAGTGGTCCTTCCGCTTCGGAACGCCGATTTCCCAGGGATAATCGTCAAACCGTTTCATCCACTTTGTAGAATTGATGCCATTCCAGCCTCCTTCGCCTGTACTAAACGGCTTGAAGAGGCCTACCATGTGCGTGACCATGGCGATGTTGAACTTCTCCGGCTTCGTTATATAGATGCCTCGTATGCCGACATCAAAGGCGAGCTTTGCAGTGTTGCGGTCAATAGCGCCCATCAACTCCGATTCTCCCTTGGTCGGATTCGGGAACCCCGCCATCTCCTTGCCGCTTATCGGGTCAATGTATGGACTGCGGGTCTTCTTGCGCATCGCTTCTATAATCTCCTTCCCTTCGTCTCGCCACGTGTACGGCCTGCCTTCTTCATTGCGTCTCGTACTGGTCTTGCCGCCCGGCGTGGCGCCGTACCGTTCGCCATTGTGCGTGCGGATGATGAACTGAAGCCAGATGTGCTCCCCCTTCCCGATAGAACTCATAAACTCTATAAGGTTTGAAAGTGGGTCAACCTGTTCCGGCTCTTTCTGCACTGTATCAAGCTGATATTCAACATATGTCTTAATAGGTATCGGATTCTTATTGGTGGACGAGAAATCACATCCCCAAATAAGCCACTCTTCTGGTTTTGCGGATATGAGCCGGGTGTAATCGGGAGCCTCAACCACCTGCATACCGGGGTACTGCGCGTATAGCTGTCCTTCAATAATCCTGCGCAGATTTGCGCGCGTCCATATGTAGAAATGTATTTGCCCTTCAAACGAGGCTATCTCAAGAGAATAAAACGGCCGTACGCCGCCCTTGAATCGCGCATACCACGTTGACTCTCCTCCCGTAAGATGTATACCCGCAAGAAATGCTTCCATCGCCAGCGGCGTTTTCACCAGATTGCGCGGTGGTTTCATTTCAAGGAGGATATAGGTCTGCTTGGCAATAAACTCCGAACGCTTGTGCACATACCACAGCTTCACAGCTCCATAGCGAAGAAGAAATGGCAACCACACCGGTGACAAAAACAACGCCAGGGAGAAGGCGAGGGAAACCTGTCTGGGCATGAATATAAACGCGGTAAGAAGTACCGCGAGACAAAGCGTAAAGAGCGGCCACGGGTCAAACCGAATACCGAGCTTGTTCGTGATATCTTTCTTCAGGTCTGTGAGGGCCTCTAGGTAAGGAAGCGGCGGCATCCCCAAAGTATACCAAAACCGGCGTCCCGCTTACAGCGAAACGCCGGTTGCTGTGAGTATCACCTTTTTATTTATACGGCCGCATATCGCCCATCTTTGAGGCGTTTGAAGTAGCGCGAGTCGTTCAGGTTGACGAGGATGGTGTTGTCCTTGACGAAACGCGCTTTCTTGACGTGCTTGATGATGTCGTCCTTTTTCATCGGACCCTCCCTCTCAAGCGTCTCGCGGATGACGTCTCGCACGACTCCCGGCGTGTAGCCCCATTCGGTAAGCGCGTAAAGCCCGCGGCCGACGAGTACGAAACGCGGGTCCTTAATAAGTTCGTTGTGCGTGGTGGCAATGTGCGCCTTCTTTGAAAAAAGCGTGCCTATCGCCTTCGCGACTTCAGAGAAGTGCATCGGCTCTCCATGACGTTTGACGGCGAGGTAGGCGTAGTCGCGGACTCCTTTGACGCGGATGGCGGGAGTGGTGGTACGGCCCCACTGTGCAAGCGGGTTAGACCCGATGTGCTTGGAGAGTGAGAGCCAACGCTTCAGTACCTCTTCATTTTTATAGGCATCGTTGACATCCTTGAGCTCATCAAGAAAACGGTCGAGAAGTTCTCCTTCTGAAATAACCTCTTCATCAGAGAGCGAGAGATAGAGTTTTGAAAGCGCGTCATGGATACGTTTCGCTGTCGCGCTGTCTACGTGCCAGCGCGCGAGAAAGTCGTTCGTCTCGCGCTCGCGGAAAAATGCTGAATCAACCATAAGGAAGAAGCGGAAGCGATTGCTACTCTTCTCGTCTTTCCCAAGCGTAGAAAGAAGTGTCTCTTCCGGTACGATAGCACCGAGAGATTCTATATAATCCGCGAGTTCTTCAAACACGCCCCGTGCCTCTTTGAACGCCTTGCTCGCGCGTATCGCATCAAGCCCGGCCGCTTCTATCTGGCGGACGCGCTCGCGGGTGATGCCGAAGCGGTCGCCAATCGCTTCAAGGGTCTCGCGTTCTGGATTAACGCCGAGACCAAAACGGCGGACGAGGACGTCGCGCGCCCGTTCTGACGTCGTGGCGAGAAGCCGTTTTACGATGACGGCGCTATCAAAAGAAAACGGCACGGGGGTATGTGTTCCCTTCTCGCCCTTTCTCTTTTTTATGACCTTTTTCATGTGGTCTAATTTATAGCAAACGCCTTATAAATAGTCAATGGGCGCGATTATACCACCCCGTTAGAGACTATGCTAGGTAGACGTGAGATGTCTCAAGAGTCATATTCAAGCAAATAATGGGTCTCTAGCGGGGTACCACAAGATTTAGTACTTTGCCCGGTACATAGACAACCCGCACGGGCTCCTTCCCGCCGAGCGCCGCGACAACAGCTGGAATGATGCGGGCGGCAATTACAGCATCGGATTCGGAAGTGCTGGTGGCGAGTGCAAGAGAACCGCGGCGCTTGCCGTTGACTTGCACCACAACCTCTCTTTCCTCAACAGCGGCGAGAGTTGCGGCTGGCCACAACTGCTGATGCACGCTCCCCTTTCCGCCGAGCTTCTCCCACACATGTTCGGTAAGATGCGGCGCAAAGGGCGCAAGCATGACGATAAGTTGTTTCAGCGCTTTCTTCGGAAGCGCTGGAAAAGCTTCAAGCTCGTTCGTGAGTATCATAAGCGCCGCGACGGCGGTGTTGAATTTGAATCGGTCGCCGTCATCGACAACTTTCACGCTTGCGCGAGCGAGCGCTTGTTGTATCGCTTCCGGCACTTCGGCCGTATCGTGCGCACGCTCGGCGAGCCGTACGATGCGCTCCAAGAACTTGCGCATCGCGGCGACGCCGTCCAGATTCCACGGATAGCTCCCCGGTTCGTTGTAAGGGCCGATGAAGGCGAGATAGATGCGCACCGCGTCGGCGCCGTAGTTCTGCACGAATTCGTCCGGATTCACCACGTTCCCTTTTGACTTACTCATCTTTTGTCCGTCAGGCCCCAAGATGATGCCGCGATTGAATCGCTCAGCATAGGGTTCGTCAACCGGCACGAGTGCGAGGTCGTAGAGCGCCTTGATAAAGAAGCGCGAATACAACAGGTGCATCGTCGTATGTTCGGCGCCGCCCGAATAGCGGTCGATAGGTAACCACTTCTTCATAAACGCCGTGTCGGAGAAGTTGTGGGAATCTTTTGGGTCAAGATACCGGAGGAAGTACCATGAAGAATCAACAAACGTATCCAGCGTGTCATACTCCGGCGTCCAGTCCTCGCCGAATATTTTGGTCACGCGCTCTTTGAGTTCCTTGGATGACGCGAGTGGTGATTTTGAAGGAGTGCCCGCCGAAGGCGGGTCTGCCTTCGGCAGAAAGTCCACATCCGTCGGCAGGAGCCACGGCAGATGCTCGGGCGGGATGGCGTGCGGCTTCCCTTCGGGGTTATAGGCGATAGGAATGGGACATCCCCAGTATCTCTGCCGACTCACCAGCCAGTCGCGGAGCCGATACTGTGTCGTCTTCTCTCCTCCCGCCGCTTTTACAATGTCCCACTTCACCTCTTCGCTGTTCCTGCCGGTAAATTCCCCTGAATTAACTAATGTACCATTGCCCGTATATGGATAACGTCCAGCGCGGATTTCATCCAGCAGACTTATCTCCTTGCCGTTTATCCATTCGCGTCCCCAACTTTTTACGACAACCAGATCAGGCTCTACGACGAGTTTTATGAAAGATTGGGGATCACTCCTTGTTTCGGAAGCGATAACGGTTTGGGCGAACTCAAAGTCGCGTTCGTCGTGGGCGGGGACGGCCATCACTGCGCCCGTGCCGTAGGAGGCGAGCACATAGTCGGCGATGAAAATCGGAATTTCTTCTTTGGTCGCGGGATTAATCGCCACTACTCCCTCCAACTTCACACCGGTCTTTTCTTTATTCTCACTTCGCTCTCTCTCCGTCTTCTTCGTTGTCGCTTTCACATATTTTTCAACTTCCTCCCCATTCATGTAGGATTTCGTAAACCCTACATCAGACAAAAGAGGGTGTTCAGGCGCGAGCACGACGTACGTCGCGCCGAAGACGGTATCGGGCCGTGTCGTAAACACCTCAATCTCCTTATCACTTACCCCCTGCACCTTAAACTTCAACTTCGCCCCCTCGCTCTTCCCTATCCACGCTCTCTGAGCATCTTTTATCTCGTTGCGCCACGGCAAGGTCTCAAGTCCGTCCAAGAGGCGCTCCGCGTAGTCGGTGATTTTGAAGAACCATTGCGTAAGCCATTTCTCCTCTATCGGCGTGCCACAGCGCTCGCAACAGCCGTCCTGCACCTGCTCATTCGCAAGCACCGTCTGATCCTTGGGGCACCACTTGACCGCGGCCTCCTTGCGCTCGGCGAGCTTGTGTTCAAAGAGCTTCACGAAGAGCCACTGCGTCCAGTGGTAATACTCCGGGTCGCAGGTCACCACCTCTTTACTCCAGTCAAACGACGCTCCCATCGTGGCGAGCTGTTCGCGCATGCGTTCCATATTTGTATACGTCCATTCCTTCGGGTCCACGCCATTCTTGATAGCCGCGTTCTCGGCCGGCAAGCCGAATGCGTCGAAGCCGATGGGGAAGAGTACGTTCTTACCGCGCGCCCGCAAAAGGCGCGCATAGATGTCGGTCACGGCGAAGGCGTACCAGTGGCCGATGTGCAGGTCGCCCGAAGGATACGGGAACTCTACGAGCAGATAGTAGAGCTCTCTGGACGCGTCCAAGAGGTCAGTTGAATAGAGGTCGAGACCCGCCCACTTCTCTCGCGCTTTTTTTTCAATGTCTGTATGGTCGTACGCCATCAGCTTATTTGAGAGGCGGGTAGAAGCTCGGGTCAATAGTCCGGCTGAAGCACACTTCTCCGGCCTCGTGTTGCCAGTTATCCTGCGCCATCATCCCTTTGGCGCCCTCTGGCGTAGGCATCACAGCTCGAGTCTCTGCGAATTGATTCTGATTCCAGCGGCTTTCCCCATTAAACGTCGCGCAGAGCTTGAACGTGAGCGTTCCCGTTGCTTTGAAGGTATAGGGCTTGTCTGACTGCGGGTCTACAGGGATGGGACCGTACGCGAGAGAGTTGTTAAGGTCGGTAATCGTCGCAGGCAGTTTCTGCTTCGCCTGCCAATAATTGATTATTTGCGATTGGATGTTCTGCAGGTCGCTTACCTTCTGCGTGTCAAAGCGCGCGAGGCGCGCCTGCGCGGGCGTACCGACAATGAAGAAACCGGCGACTATTGTCGCGATCGCTAAAACGGCGACTCCGATGCGGACCATGTTTCTGCGAGAAGGACTCGTGTCCCAATAATTCTTCAAGTCTGCGAAGAAATGCATGAAGACTCCCGCGGCAACCAAGATGATGACCAGTACCTTAAGCAGGAACGCTGTTGTGAGCTCTTCACCGCTTAGGAAGGTGGTGAGAAGCGCGATGAGGTCGCCGACCATCGCGGCGCCGGCGAGGAAGAGCGTCAGTATGATAGCCCAGCGCCGTATCCATATCTCCTTGCGCGACGGGTCCGCGTCGGAACCTTTGCGGATCAAATGCATCAAGAGCAGATACACCGGCAGTAAGACAATCACCGCCGCCATTTCGCCGCTGATGCCGCTCTGATACGGATTATCCGGATAATATCCGAGGGGATTAGGGAACGTGTAATCAATATACTCAAAAACGAGAAGTACGTACGCAATAACCGTCCAATAAAACGAGATGATAGCCCCCGCCCACAAGAAGAAATCCTTTGCTGTTGTTTTTGGTTTGTCCATATGCCTGCATTATACCACATAAATAGACAACCCCACGTCTTAGGTGGGGTTGAGTGTCGCTATTTCAAGCGACGACTACGGGACTGCCGCGAGGGCGCGGGAAGCCAGGGAGGAGGCTGCCGCGCCGCGCCGACGCCCGCAGGTTACTGCAGCTGGCAGTTGGTGCCCCCCGCATAGGTGGCGCCGGCGCCGATCGTGCCGAAGATCGAGGTTTCCATGTTCACATCAAAATTTCTCTTCGTGCCGGCGGGCGGGTCATGCAGGTGCGTGTTGCACATTGCGGTCTCCTTTGAGGTTAAAGGGCGACGCTCCGTCCTTTTGGCCATGACGACCTCAGGCGAGCGACCAAAATAGTGTATCCCAACATCCTCTTTTTTGTCAATCCCCTGAAATGCCAAGGGGCGCCCTTGGCATTTTAGCCGTGGAGGAAGACGATAACGTCGCCGTCTTTCACCATGTAATCCTTGCCCTCGGTACGGAGTTTGGCGCTCTCGCGCGCGGCGGCCCAGGAGCCGGCGGCGAGGAGGTCGTTGGTAGAGACGACTTCGACGCGGATAAACTTCGTTAAGAAATCGTTGTGAATTGCCGCGCCCGCAACGGGCGCGGTGCTTCCCTTCTTAATCGTCCACGCGCGCGTCTCGTCGGTGCCGGTCGTGAAGAATGAAATGAGCCCGAGTATCTCATATGCCCCGCGGATGAGGCCGGCAAGGCCGTCTTCGGAGACGCCAAGCTCCGCCCGAAAGTCCGCGCGGTCATCGTCCGCAACGTCGTTCAGCCCGCGTTCCGTCGCCGCGTCCAAGAAGATGTACCGCCCGTCGAGCTCTTTGATGAGTTCGTAGGTACGCTCCGCGCGGTCGTCAGCGAGCTCATCCAGATTGTGTCCCCCACTCTTCTTATTGAGCGCATAGAGAATCGGCTTCATCGTAAGCAGGTTCAGATACGTCACCATTTTCTTCTCCTCATTGGCGAGCCCTGCGTGGAGTGCGAACTTCCCCTGCGAGAATGCCTGTTCCAACTTTGCGAGCGCGGCATCCTCTGCCACAGCTTTCTTATCGCCGGATTTCATATCTCCGACGAGCTTATCGCGGCGCTTCTTCACCTGCTCGGCGTCTGCGAGCACGAGCTCTATATTGATAATTTCAATATCCTTGCGAGGCTCTACGACCGCATCAACATGCGTGATGTTCGGGTCATCAAAGAAGCGTATGAGCTCCACTATCGCGTCCGTCTCGCGGATGTTCGCAAGAAATTGGTTCCCCAGCCCCTCGCCTTCTGCCGCGCCCTTCACCAGGCCTGCGATATCCACGAACTCTATCGCCGCCGGAATCGTTTTCTTGCTTTTTGAAAGTTCGGTGAGCTTCTGGAGTCTGTCATCCGGTACTCCGACTATTCCGATTGAGGGATCAATGGTGCAGAACGGGTAATTCTCACACGGCACCGACATCTTGGTAAGCGCATTAAAAAGCGTGGACTTCCCCACGTTCGGCAATCCGACGATGCCTATCTTCAACATTACTCAAACATACAGGAACGGGGCACAAAAAACAAAAACTTAGCGGGTGATGGAGATTGTTTGGTTGAGTTCCGAGGTACTAGTAGCCGTTGGAGCGCTTACCGTAATACGGCCGGTAGAAGAAGCTACTACGAAGTAACCTGTATCGTAACTATTTCCATCCCAAGCCTTACCGACCGTGGGATCTACTGGCAATTCATTCATGTACGTAGGAACGAGACAGGGGCGGATATCAATGCCGTCAGACCCGATGTCAGCTACTATAGGGGGTAATATGAACAGGCTACCGTTACACGTAAATATTCCTTTGTTGTCCGCCAAGTTCTGACCTATCGCATTTAGGATTGATTCAACATTGCTTACGCGTTGCGCGTTGCGCGCCTGGGCGAACTGGCGGGCCGGGTTGATAGCCACGATAACGGTAGCCGCCAAGACGGCGATGATGCCGATGACAACCAAAATCTCTATGAGCGTGAATCCCTTCTTGAGTTTTTTCATTGATACATAAATTAGGGCTGACGGGCTTAGTATACACCACAGTTTTATGTAGCTTTACAGGGTAGCTATCTCTTCCCAGGAGATTATCTCCCGGCTAATTATGTCTATGGTAACCAATACATTGGTATACGCCCGGTTAAATACGGCTTGGATGGGGAACACCCGCGGATTGCCGAACGGATTTTGGGCCGCGAGGATTTCACAGCTGTCGTCGCCCAAAAGAATCGTCTCTCCTCCCTCGTACGTCGCGTCATATGCGAGCCGGAGCAGGACTGTGTCCAAACACGCATCGGCGAGCGCGGCGCTTCGGTCTTTGGATTCAGAATCAAAAACACTGAACCGGCTATTCCATCCAGTAAAACCTCCACTGACGATAGTGATGAGCAATACCGCCGAAATGATGATGGCGGACATGAGCGCAATAAATCCGCGTTGGTACGTTCTCATTTTCGTAAATATTTAGTGATGGCGAAATCAAGACCGTTGATAGTTGTCGTCGCTCTCACGCCAGCGGGAGCCCCGCCGCTGGCGGGTATCTCCTCAAACACCAGATCCGACACGGCCACATTCTCTGTGGTGAGCGGCAGAAAGTAAGCCCAGCTCTCACGTATCGCCACCTTGGCTCCTTCAAGCTTTATATCTACGGTTGAACCACTCTGTTGGATAACAACGAGCTCGCGCGAATCGGGAATGCTGAAACTCGCGGCAGAGGAGAGCGCCCAACTTATCTTGCGCAAAACGAAGTTTCCCTCATCCTGCACCATTGTCTTGGCACTTGTGGCGGCGCTCCCCTGCAAGAGCTCGTAGACTGTCGTAATCGCGCCGACCATGAGAAGGCTGAACAGTCCTATGTAAATAACTGCTTCAATAAGGGTGAATCCTCTGTTCATGATGGTCCGATAATTTGCAGAACCCGCTGGCCATGTTGTCCGACATAGAGCAGATTGCCGGCGCAGTCCGCGCCAGCAGTCGAGTCCTGCTGGATATTCAGAGGGTCGGTATCAAAGCGTGTGGGAGGAGACGAAGGACTTGAAACGTCCCATATTTGCAGGCTATCGTCAGGGTCTGCCGTTGTCATAAATAAGAAGTTGCTACGAAGCGTCATGGTGTAGACGCCGCTATTCTTGCTCATGTTCATCGTCCACGCGGGCGTTGAGAGGTCGGCTGGGTCAAAGGCAAGAAGTTTTGGGTTCGCATTGCCGCCCGTACGGCCGAAGTAAAGCCTCGTGTTGTCAGAGTTGCGTGCGAGACTCTGTCCGAAGAGCACTGACAAAGGCGGAGCGTATTCGTCTATCGGGGTCGGAACAGGACCCGAGATGTCCAGGACAATAAGCGGCGTAGACGAGGCGGTCGCGAGATACGCGATGTCATTATCTATCAGAATCTCGTTTACGGCCGCGCCAATTTCATAACCGGAGCCGATTTCCAAAGGCGAGGAAGGAGTTGAGACATCGAGGACCCTGAACTCTTTGCCGCTTGACTTGGTGAGTCCGACATACAGTCTTTCGTCTGCGTACGCGAGCGTCTTCCCCACCGCACTGTCGCCCAACGCGGTTAGGTCAACCTTTTTTTCTATCTTTGAAGGGTCAAGGGTGGTGTAATCTGATATGTCAATAACGAGTACTTGGGCGACTTGGCTGTCGGCCGTCACATATGCTTCAAGACCAGAGACGACCACATCGGTCAGCCCATAGGTTGTGGAGAACGAACTGAACTCCGGCATGGGCTTAAGAGATGTGTCGCTTGCGTCCACGATATAAAAATCGTCTGTTTCCGGGGCACTCGGATTCAACGTGAGATAGACCTTTGTCCCGCCGACATGCACTCCTGTCGCATCCTCAATACTTGGAAGGTCAAAATAGCCCAGCGATTGCGGTTTCTTCCAATTTCCTGAAATAATCGGGTTGCACTTGTTCGCCGGATTGAGCCAGTCGGTCAGTATTGTTGACAACGTGACATACGACACGAGACCGCCTTCTGACCAACTGACATAACTCGTCACTTGCTTGGTAGAAAGAGATATGTCTGTGACGGTGATGCTTTTTGTATACATATCATCGTTTGTTGCGACGGCTGATTGGAGCGAAGCAAAGTCAGAGCGAGAAGCGGCGCGTGCAGACTCAAGCCCCGCCTGCGCACGGCTCAAAGCTTCAATGTTGGTCTGGGTGTCTATAGCGAGGGACTGGTTCCCGAAGATGACGAGGACGACTGCCGCGATAGCGAGCGTGAGTATGGCGAAGGCGATGAGGAGCTCAAGTGTGCTCATTCCCTTGTTCCTGTTCCATTTACCAAATAATCGTGCCTGCTTCATTGATAGAAATAGTTGATGTACGGGCATTCTGCTTGACCTCCACGGTCGTCTCATCTGTTGAGCCGCTTAACTGCAAAAATATCACAACGGGAAACATCGTATTGAAGTCCGACGCGGCGGCGACAACCTCGTTCGCCTTGACGGTATCAACAACATACGCCACATCGCAGGCGACGAGGCCTTTCAGTAGTACGTAGTTGGGTGCGATGTAACAGACGCCCCACGTGCTTTGCTCAATATTGTTCATTGCGCGGCTTCGCGCCTTTTGGAATAAACTCACGATGACATCCACTTCGGAACGATGAGAGGCGCCGCGGAAAGTCTCAAAACTCATAAAGAGCCCGAGGGTTATGAGAATAGAAAAAATCGCAACTGTCACAATCAGTTCTAGCAGAGTAAAGCCACTAGACCGCGCTCGTGGTAAGCCGCTCATACTACTTCGGCGAGAGATGTTGGGTGATTTCATAGATAGGCGTAATGACTGCGACGGCGATGGTCCCGACCATAAGTCCCATCATCACCATAAGTACCGGCTCTATTGAGCTTGAAAGGCCCTTAGCGAAGTCGTCAGTCTCGCCCTCGTACATTTCGCCGAGATACGCGAGCGTCGTAGAGAGACTGCCCGTCTTCTCTCCTATCGCGACCATGTGAGTGAGGATGTCAGGATACAGCCTCGGTCGGTCGCCGAGACCCTTTGAGAGCGTCTCTCCGCGCATCACTTGCTTTGAAATATCAAAACAGGCCTTTCGGTAGAGGCGATTCTTCGTCGTCTGGCCGGTTATCTCAAGTGAAGCGGTCAGGGTAAGCCCGCTCTTGAGGAGGAGACCGAGCGTTCTGCAAAAGTTGGTGAGATTGTAGGCGTGTGCGATGTTTCCCGCGAGCGGTATCTTAAGCAGAATACGGTCGCCGAATGTGCGTACCGGCTCAAAGCGGTTGCGAATAATGAGGAGCGCGACAACGAATATGACAAAACCGAGAAGCGTGAGCAGACCCCAGTCACGCAGGTATGCCGAGAGAACGATGAGTACGCGAGTGGTCAAGGGTAAATCCACATGGAGGCTCGTGAATATCGGCATCAGCTTCGGAAAAATATAGGCCGTGAGCATCGCGGTAACGCCCAAGGTCGCAACCGTGATGAAGACGGGGTAGACAAGCGTGCCGATGACCTTGCGCTGAAGCTCATGCTTTTTCTCAAGTTCGTCAGCGAGATACGCGAGATTCTGGCTTAAGATGCCGCTCTCTTCGCCCACGCGGATGAGGTTAATCGCGAATTCGCCGAAAAAACGTTTGAACTTCCCGAGACTGGTTGAGAGATATTGTCCGTTGGCAATATCAGCGATGATTGAATCGTAGACGCGCTTCTTGCTGTTTGACTTCGTCTGCGCGCGGATGAGATGGAGACATTCGATGAGCGGCACGCCCGCCTTCACGAGAAACGACATTCGTTTGGCGAAGAGGGTCTGCTCTTTGGTTGAGAAGCGAATGAAGGAGAAACTGGAGATGGAGAAAACCAAAAACGGCGCCTTACTCATAGACAACGCGAAGTACTTCTTCAATGCTCGTGTGACCCTCGCGCGCTTTGGCAAAGCCGTCTTCAAGCATCGTGGTCATGCCCCCCTTGATAGCGAGCTTGCGCAACTCGGCCGCAGAGGCCTTGCGCATGATGGCCTCGCGGATAGCCGCATCGGCGACAAGGACTTCGCTGATGCAGAGCCGGCCGGTGTAGCCGAAGTCCCCGCATGCTCTACACCCCCTGCCGTGATAGAAAACGTCCCCTTCTTTAACCGGTGTCTTGAGCGGAATGGCGGCGAGCGTCTCTTCCGCCGCTGTGTTGACGACCCACTCCTCTTTGCATTCGTGGCAGATTTTGCGGACGAGCCGTTGGCCGATGGCGATATTGATGGTTGACGCAACGAGGTAGGCGTCAATGCCCATATCCAAGAGGCGCGGGAGCGTGGTTGCGGCATCGTTAGTGTGGAGCGTTGAGAGGAGGAGGTGGCCGGTAAGCGCGGTATTGACGGCGATGGAGGCGGTTTCTGAATCGCGTATCTCTCCGACCATGATGATGTTCGGGTCCTGACGCAGGACGGAGCGGAGCCCATTGGCGAAGGTGAGTCCTGTGCGAGGATTTACCTGTATCTGCTCCACACGGTCTACCGCGTACTCAATAGGGTCCTCAATGGTGACGATAGAGACTTCCGGCGAATTAAGCATTTTAATGAGCGTGTACAGGGTTGTCGTCTTGCCCGAACCGGTCGGACCGGTGGAGAGAATCATTCCATTGGGTCGCCTAATGGCGGCGAGCATCTTCGTGCGGTCAACAGCGCTGAAGCCGAGTATCTCGAGCGTGTAGTTCGCCGCCTTGTCCGAGAGGAGGCGGAGGACGACGTTCTCTCCGTGGTAGGTCGGGGCGATAGAAACGCGGATATCAAGTGTCTCTCCGTTTGGGAATTGGTGGCGGAAGCGGCCGTCCTGCGTCATCTGATGCTCGTCAGTGCGCATGCCCGAGAGGACCTTGATACGCGAAATTATCTCGGAATGGATGTTCTTGGGCAAGAGTTGCGCCTCCTGGAGCACCCCATCAATGCGCAGGCGCATCCGTAGCTCACTCCGGCTTGGGTCAATATGGATATCGGATGCGCCGCGTGCGTAGGCCTGCTCTATAACAGCATCCACTAGGGAAATGATGGAGACAGCCGGATGCGACAATATTTCGGCAACCTTTGGCTCCTGCATAGAATGTGAATGTACTAAAAAATTGAGCGAGTGTCTAGGGTTTCGCGAGGCGGCGCGCGTAGTAGAGCACCGCATAGAAAATCGCGGTCATCACGATATAGGACATGATGGCGGCGCCGAAGGAGAGCGAGGGCAGCCACCCAAACGAGAGGTAGAGAAGAAACCACCATGCCGTAAAGAGAGATGCGGAGCCGAGTGGGAAGGACAGACGTCGGCGCGAGAGCGCCCACGAAACGCCGATGACCACAAACGCGAACGCGATAAACGTCCAGTAGGTTGGAGAGAGAGCCGGTTGAAGCGCCGCGTGCTGGGTATACGAGGCGACGACGAGACCAAGAGACGCGAGTAGGAGGAGCGCCATGCCGTAGCGCAGACCGTGGGCGATGATGTTAAGATGCGCGCGCTCGGCGCTGTCTACCGTCCCGTCCCGCATCGCCCGTATATAGGTGAACTCGCTCCAGATTGCCGCCGCGACACCGATGCCCGCGCCGAGCGTTTGGCAGAATACGAGAAATGTAATGAGTGTCGACATAGTATTATTTCTTTTGCATCAGCACCGAGAGCTCGGCGCGATACTTCTTCATCACCTCCATTGACGCCTTCATCTCGCTCTCGCCGCCCTTTTTACGCCGCTCAATTTCTTCGCCGATTTTCTTAAAGAGCTGTGGGTCCTTCGTCACAAGCGCGGTCATCTGCTCCCTTTGCTCCTTGGGCACGCCCTTCATCTTCCACTTCGCGTATTGGTTGAGAAGAAAGCTCTGGAATGACATAGGGGAATTATAACATTGGAATTTTTAAAGGGGGTCCCCGTCCAATCCAACAGGTACCCCCTTTTGCCCGCTTTGTTTGCGGGTCTTCTTGTTTTTGGCCTACTTTACCGCTTTCTTTTTCGCAGTTTTCTTTCTTGGCGCGGGTCGACGTTAGGCCGTATTGGCCCACACTGACAGCGCCTTCTTCGTAGCCATAACCGCCTCCATCAGGAGTTAAAGGAACAGCACGTTGAAACAGCGTGTGCCGGAGAATCGTGAGAAAGAACCGTCGCACGCCACTTTCAATAATACAAAACCCGTATGAAAACACAACCACTTATGCACCACTAGCGATTTTAGGGCAATTACGGCGACCTTGACGAAAATACAATGCTATGCTATTGTCTCCTTGGAAATGAGTCCTTCCTCCCCGATTAACCTGATGAAAAGGAAAAAGCATCATGCGCATTCCAGTGCGGCTCGACCAACTTTGTGAGATTGCGTACCTCGCAGGTGGTGTTATGAAGACCTACTTTACGCATTTCGGTATGGAGCGCGTGGTGAAGACCGACACGACCCCGCTCACGGCGGCCGATACCGAGATCAATGCCCTCGTGATCAGCCACATCCGCAAGCTTTCAACCGAAGTCGACATCGTCGGTGAAGAAGAAAGCGACCGGACTGACAGTCCGTGGCAGATCATGTGCGACCCCGTCGACGGCACGTTTCCCTACACGTGGGGTATGCCGGTGGCGACGTTCATGCTCGGTCTCATGTACCGACGCGAGCCAGTGATGGGTGTCATCTACGACCCCTTCACCGACCGCATGTACTCCGCCCAAAAAGGCAAGGGCGCGTGGCTGAACATGACGCGGCTCAAGGTTTCGCGCGTGGCAACGCGCAAAGACCGACCAATCGTCGGGTACGTGTCTTGGCCTAATGACCCTCCAGGCGCCTGCCCGTACAACGTCCTTAAGGTCTGTCAGTACCTCGAGGAGCGCGGCGTCACACTCGTCAACATCTGCAGCATCGGTTACATCGAGGTCGCGGTCGCGACGGGCGAATTCGCGGGGACGGTCTTCCCGGGCACCAAGCATCATGACACTGCCCCCGGCCACATCATCGTGACGGAGGCAGGCGGCAAGGTGACGGACATCTTCGGCGAACCGCTACACTACAGCGACAACAAAATTGCCGGGCATTTGATGTCCAACGGGCACATCCACGACCTCCTGGTCGAAGCGGTGAAGGCCTGCAATTGACGCGAGTCCAAGCGCGGACGACAGAGGGAATCCCTTGTCGCCCGCGCTTTCTATTTTAGGACCGAGTTGTTAAGCTATGTTCGTGTCGTATTCTCAAAAAAATATCCTGACCTTGCTCGAAAGCGGCAAGGTACCGGGAGAAAATAAGTCGCCACTCCACATTGAGACAGTCATTTCCAATGTGTTCGTTTTTGATGACACCGTGTATAAGCTTTACAAAAACGACAACGATTTTTTCAATAAAGGGTTCCGCGACCTATCAGACAGAGACGCACGTTTCAACTTCACAAAACGTGACTTTGAATGGAATCATTCTCTCAGTCCGTCTATCTACCTTGAACTGAAAGGGGTGAGGGTGCACGACGACCAATTACAGTTCACAAAACTTATCGATGCGGCGGAGGAGCTCCTTATCGTCATGAACCGTGTTGATGCGAACGATGTGTTGTTCGAGAAGTTGATGCGCGGCGAAATAACAAAAGACGAGGCGTTCACCATGGGCAAGCAACTTGCACAAACCCTAAAACAGGCAAGGACGGTCAAGGTGGAGGGTCATAATTATCATCAGCTATTTGCCGATAGGATCAAAGATCTGCGAGAGTGGATGCAGTCGGTAACTGAACACATCAGCAAAGAAGAATCATCGGAATATTGTGATTTTTTGGAGGCCTTTCGCAACAAGAATCGTAAGCTGTTTGAAGGCCGTTTGAGCAATGAACTTGCGCACAGCGGTGACTCCCATAGTCAAAATGCTATTTTTTCGAATGGGACACTCTATTTGATAGATACCTTCCCTCCGAAAGAAGAGTGGCTTATTGAGCATCAGTTAATGCCTCTATACCGTATCGGTGCAGATATTTGGGGCCTTAGCGGTGACAAGGGACTTTTTGACTCTTTTGTCGCTGGCTACGAAAATGAAGGAGGGCTTAAAGTTGATCATGATTTGGATTCTTTCTTTGTCATCTATGCTTCTGCGATCATGGTGTCATATCTTTACATGCTCCAGAGAACAGATACGGACAAAAAGGAAGCGGCAAAACGTCTTCATGAATTTATTCGTAAGTATTATGAATCCTCAATGCATTAGCGGTGCGGGGGACAACGTCAGAACTTCGGACGCATGCGGATACCGCGGATAGTCCGCGTGGTGAAGTAGAGCGCGATGAGCGAGAGGAGTGCAAGCGCTTCAACGTAAATGAAAGAGGGTTCAAAGATGCTCACTCCCGCACGATAACGGTCAATGGCGGTGATGCCGAAGAGGATGGTGCCAGCGGTGGCGATACACGCGTTCGTCTAATGTATCCCGTGCTGTGCCGGATTCGTCACTCCAGCCGCAATGACCAACAGGACGGCGGACATGACCGAGCCGGCCGTAGAGAGCGGGAGGTCCGCGCCGGTGGATTGCGCGACGATAAGCACAATCGCACTCACAACGAAAATGACCCGCGTTTCATCGCCGTGATAATGCGGTATTTCGCGGCGCGGGGGAACACTTATGATACTTGCTTTCGTATCCCCGCCCCCCTCGGAATCCCCGTCGGAGTCCATGCCCCCAGTATACGCTTTATGGAATATGCGCAAGTGCTAGAGAAGAACAGTCGCTTGGTTGCGAGAGACTTCGGCCACCCCGCCATCTGGAAGCCGGAAATCAGATATCTGACCATCTGAAGTCCTGATATGCATCTCGCCTTCTTTCAGTTCAGAAACGAATGCCTCGTGCTCGGCGAGAACCTGGAACACTCCCTCGCTCCCGGGAAGAGAGACAGAGATCACCTTTCCGTCAAAGAGATTTTCTCCGACTTTTGCGACCGTAAGGTGGAACGTTTTCATATCCTTCACTCCGTTCAGGACCTCCGCTACGCGGAGACTTGATCTATCCCTCCTTTCATATAGAACGCCTGCTCCGGCTTATCGTCGTGCTTCCCTTCTACAATCTCTTTAAAACCGCGCACGGTTTCTTCGCGCGAGACATATTGGCCAGGGGTACCCGTAAATGGTTCGCCGACGTAGAACGGCTGTGAAAGGAATTTCTGGAGCTTGCGCGCGCGATAGACCGTTTGGCGGTCGTCGTCAGAGAGTTCTTCAATGCCGAGAATGGCGATGATGTCCTGCAGGTCCTTGTAGCGCTGGAGCACCTGCTTCACGGTGTTGGCAACGCGATAGTGCTCGGTCCCAACGATATCGGGAGTGAGCGCCGCAGAAGACGACTCCAGAGGGTCAATCGCCGGATAGATGCCAAGCGAGGCGAGTGCGCGGGAGAGTACGACGGTGCCGTCCAGGTGGGCGAAGGTCGTCGCGGGCGCCGGATCGGTGAGGTCGTCTGCGGGGACATACACCGCCTGCACGCTGGTGATGGAGCCCTTCTTGGTTGAAGTGATGCGCTCTTGGAGCTTCCCCATCTCTTCAGCGAGAGTCGGTTGGTAACCCACCGCGCTCGGCACGCGACCAAGCAGAGAGGAAACTTCGGAGCCCGCCTGGATGAAGCGGAAGACGTTGTCCATAAAGAAGAGGACGTCCTTGCCACCCTCGTCGCGGAAGTATTCTGCCTGCGTAAGCCCCGAGAGCGCGACACGGGCGCGAGCGCCCGGGACTTCGTTCATCTGGCCGAACACGAGCGCCGTCTTCGCGAGCACTCCGGACTCTTCCATCTCGTGATAGAGATCGTTGCCTTCGCGCACGCGCTCGCCGACACCGGCGAAGACGGAGTAGCCGCCGTGCTCGGTCGCGACGTTTCGGATGAGCTCCTGGATGAGCACCGTCTTACCGACGCCTGCGCCGCCGAATAAACCGACTTTCCCTCCCTTCAAAAATGGAATGATAAGGTCAATCGCTTTGATTCCCGTTTCAAACACTTCGGCCTTCGTCGTCTGCTCGTCAAAGGTGGGCGGAGCGCGATGGATAGGGAGACGCTTCACATCCTTCTCCATCGGCCCTTTCCCATCAACCGGGTCGCCGAGCACGTTAAAGAGCCGTCCGAGCGTGACTTCGCCCACAGGGACGGAGATTGGCGCACCCGTATTCCGCACCTCCTCGCCGCGAGCGAGCCCCGCTGTCTCGTTGAGCGAAATGGCGCGCACGCGGTCCATGCCTTGGTGCGAGGCGACTTCAAGCGTGATGCGGCCGTGCGTGCCGCTCTTCTCAATAATGAGCGCGTCGCCGATAGCTGGCCTGCGGCTGTTTGAATCCTCCGTTGGAAAATGCACGTCCACGACCGGCCCGATGATTTCTATAATGACTCCGTTCACCCCGTTAGAAATAGCGGGATTTTTGTGTTCATTTTTATTTATATTTTCATTTCTAACGGGGTTCATATTATTTTTCTTGATTGTTAAAATATTCATGCATCTTCACAAGCGCTTTGTCTCTCATTCCTGTCACGCGCCATTCCTCCTTATCTTTTTCCGCCATTTTTGCCCGAGTTATCTCATATCCATCATTGATGAAAACGGTATCCCAGCCGAAACCGCTTGCTCCATCGGGCTCCACAGCAATCGTACCGTCCATCTCGCCGGTAAAAGTCCGCATATTCGTACCGTCATAGAGTGCAAATATAATCTCAACGTGCGCGCGCCTATCGCCAATTTGGGTTGCTAAATCACAGATGCCCTGATCCCCTAAAGCCTCGACGAACCATTTGATAAACGGACCAGGCATTTTTTTCAACGCGAGTAAGACCAGCGAGACATCTTCGACTAGTACGGGCTTCTGGGCGTGTTCATAAGCTCGTTTCGCTTTATCTTCAACCACCTCTTGTAAATCTAAACTCTGGATTTCCGGAAGGTCTAACTTTACGTGTTCAAATGGGCGCTTGAAATAATCGCTCAAGAATTGGGCTTTTGCCGCATTTCCAGTGATAAAAGTAATTGATTCCATATTTATTTAGTTAAAACGATTTGTCCACAGAGTTCATTGACTTCCCATTCTGTATGCCCTATGATACCGGTACAAACGGCTTCGGCCCTCCCCGCAAGGGGTAAAAATGAAAGACGGTTCATGGCAGTAATGCTTTGAGCCGTTTTTTCATTTCAACAAACTCAATTTCAGAAACCGTTCCAATACGGTAATACAGGCGCTTTGCATCTACAAGGCGAATCTGAGAAAGTATAGCGGTGCTTGTTGTATCGTTTAAGGTGAATGAAAAATAATAGACACTTTTCTTCTGATTCTTCGTTAGCGGAATACCCCAGCAAATCTCCTTATTGAATTTTCTGATGACCACGACTGGTCGCAAATATTGCTCACCGCGTCCATCTTGTTCGAATCCGATATTTGCACCAAGTGCCGCAAACCACACTTCGCCTTCTCGAAAGAATGGTCGCGCTTTTTCATTATGTACTTCCGTCTTTCCCTTGAACCATTTTGTAAAATCTTTCCACATATTCAAGTGGTGAGGGCTTCGCGGCCGCCGACGATCTCGGAGACCTCGCGGGTGATGCCCGCCTGGCGGATTTTGTTGAAAAGGCGCGTGAGGTCGTGTGCGACCTCGCGCGATTTATCCGAAGCGTTTTTCATCGCCACCATGCGCGCGGAATGTTCTGACGCTTTCGCTTCAAGCAAGAAGTGGTACAGCGAGACGGAGACGAGGCGCGGGATGAGATAATTCAATACTTCTTTTCCGTCCGGTTCAATAGAATATGCCGCGGGAGACTCTATGGGTCCGAGCTCGCTCCACTTCCCTTTCACCGGCACGATGTCTCTGACGAGTTGTTCAATATTCGCGAGCGTGAGCGGGAGCAAACGGCGCACGGCGGGTACTTGTTCAAACGTTGATTTGAAGTTGCTGTACGCGACCAGCACCTCATCATAGGTTTCTTTCATGAACTCTTGTGAGAGCTCCGCCGCAAGCTCCTCCATAACAGAGAACTCAACGACATCTTGCTTGTTCTCAAATGCACGCGCGATGCGGTAGCCGCGGCGTGCGAAGTATTCTTCGCCTTTCTTGCCGTAGGCATACACCGTGACGGCCGCGACCGGGTACGCGGCCACCGCTTCGGCCGCCGCCTTGATGACGCCGCTGTTGAGCGCGCCCGCGAGTCCCTTGTCGCTTGTGAGGATGACAAGCGCACAGCGCTCCGCCCGTCGCACATGCGCGAGCGGATGCCGCATGATATCGGCGCTTCCAGAGAGCCGCGCGAGTATAGAGAGAGCCGCGCGCGCATAGGGCCGACCGGCGAGCGCGGTGCTCTGCGTTGTGCGCATCTTCACCGCCGAGACGGCTTCCATCGCGCGCGTTACCTTGTGCGTACGCTCTGTGGCTTGTATCTTCGTTTTAATATCTCGTAAAGCCATATTTACGTACGAGCACTCGATGTCTCGGAACCGTGACGGGCAACAAATGTATCCAATTTCTCACGAAGCGTTTTCTCCAATTGTCCACTAATCTCCTTTGACTCGCCGATAGCGGCGAGAACATCCGGCGCTTCTCGCGAGAAATATTCCTGCAGTGTTGCTTCAACAGCGCCCACTTCTTCGGGAGAAAAAGCGTCCAGATAGCCGTTCGTCGCCGCAAAGATGACTGCGGCTTCCATATGGAACGGGAGCGGCACGCCGCGCCCCTGATTCAGAACTTCGGTCATACGGCGGCCGGCATCAATGCGCTTCTTCGTCTCGGCGTCCAGGTCGGATGAGAATTGCATGAATGCCTCCAGCTCGCGGAACTGTGCGAGCTCCAGCTTAATCTTGCCTGCGACCTTTTTCATCGCCTTCGTCTGCGCCGAAGAGCCGACACGCGAGACCGAGATGCCGACATTTATAGCCGGACGCTGGCCTTTATTGAAAAGGTTCGCTTCTAGATAGATTTGGCCGTCGGTGATGGAAATGACATTCGTTGGGATATACGCCGAGACATCTCCTTCCTGTGTCTCAATAATGGGGAGCGCGGTCAGCGACCCTCCTCCCCTCTCTTTGGAGAGTTTCGCGGCGCGCTCCAGAAGACGCGAATGCAGGTAGAAAATATCGCCCGGATACGCTTCGCGGCCCGGCGGACGGCGCAGGAGAAGTGACATCTGACGATACGCGACCGCCTGCTTACTAAGGTCGTCATAAATGACGAGAGCATCTCTTCCCTGCTCCATAAAGTACTCGCCGATAGTCGCGCCCGCGAAAGGCGCGAGGAACTGGAGTGCGGCTGGAGCGGAGGCGGGCGCCGTAACGATAATGGTGTATTCCATAGCGCCGCGTTCTTCAAGCTCGGCGACGAGCTTTGCCGTCTTTGACTCTTTCTGACCGATAGCGACATAGATGCAGACGGGGCGAGTGCTAGCCGGCTCGTTCTTCTGGTTGATGATGGTATCAATCGCGATACTGGTCTTGCCGGTCCCGCGGTCGCCGATGATGAGTTCTCGCTGGCCGCGGCCGATCGGTATCATCGCATCAATCGCCTTCACTCCCGTATGCAAAGGAACATTTACCGGAGCGCGGTCTATGACTCCGTATGCTTCGCGCTCAATGGGTCGCATTTCTGTCGCTCCTGAAGACCCCTTGCCGTCAACCGGTTCGCCGAGCGGATTCACGACGCGGCCGACAAGCGGCTCGCCGACCGGGATTGAGAGCAGGCGATTCAGCCGGCGCACGAGCATCCCTTCATAAATCTTTGAGGCGTCGCCGAGAATAACCGCGCGCACGCCGTCCTCCTCCAGATTCAACACGAGACCGTAGACCGGACTTGGGTCCTTGAGCGCTTCGGCGAGCGTACGGTCAAACGTAGGGTCAAAGAGCACCATTTCGGACATAACGGCATTTGAGAGGCCGTCTACCTCCGCGATGCCGTCGCCGGTCGCGCGTACGATGCCGACCTCTTCGGAGCCGCCCTGCGGGCTCCATGCGGAGATTTCTGCCTCTATTTTTTTAATAATTGATTCCATGTCAGGCGGTGATTTTTTTATAGATATCTATGAGCGCACTCTTGCCGGAACGGTCGGTGAGCATACCGTTTTCAAGCGTGCGCCATCCTGAAATAAGCGAGGGGTTCTCCGCCGCAGTCTCCGTCTTTGAGGAGAGTCTCTTCGCGCGCGCCTCCTCGCTTCGCAGTTCGTGAAGGACCAGCGGGAGAAGCTTCAGACGTCCGGTGCGCTTCAAGTGTGCGATGAAAAGGTCATAATTCTTAATCATACTTTTGTTCGTATTATCTTCTCGGCGGCAAGGATGGCGAGCCGCGCAACTTCTTGCTCGCTCTCGCGCCGCGTACGAGCCGCTATCTCGCTCGCGCGCACCTCGGCATCCTTCGTCACTGCCGCCGCGCGCGCTTCAGCCTCCTTCAAGAGCCGCACTTTCTCCATGTTGGCAGACTCGCGTGCCGCAGAAACGATGGCGTCTGCCTGCTCGTCGGCCGCGGCCACGCGCTTTGACACCTCCGTGTCTGCTCCGGCGAGCATCCTCCCCGCTTCTTCTGCATCTTCAACACCCTTCGCGACGACTCTCTGCCGCTTCGTGAGCATTGCGAGCACCGGCTTGTAGAGGAAGTGCCAGAGCGCGACGAGCACAATGCCGAAGTTCACCGCCTGCGCGACGAGAAGTTGCCAATCTACACCAAATGCCGCGAGGAGCTGTTGCATGCTACAAACGTACGGACGCTAGACGAACTTAATGATGAACGCGACGACGAGAGCGAGGATGCCCAATGCTTCGGTGAACACAATTGCGAGAATCATGTTTGAGATAATCTTGCCGGACGCTTCAGGATTCCTCCCGATAGCCTCCATTGCACCGCCGCCGATAAGTCCGATGCCGATGCCAGGGCCGATGACGCCGAGACCGGCCGCGAGCGCCATCCCGAGCATGCGTGCTGATTCTACATCCATATGTTGTGTATTACGTTATTAATGTGCCCCTTCGGGCTCCGCGATCGCGAGCTTGATGAAGAACAGCGTCAGCATCGCGAAGACGAGCGCCTGCACGAGGCCGATAAACATCTCAAATCCCATCAGTGGCGCCGGGAGGATATACGGTACGAAGTAGCTGGCGACCATTATCAACACTTCGCCTGCGAAAATGTTTCCAAAGAGACGGAACGAGAACGAAATGAGCCGACCAAGATTGCTGACGAGCTCGATAAGCCCGACGGCAAACCCGATCGGCGATTTAAGATTAACATACTTCCTCGCATATGTGGAAATACCAAGCATCGTGATGCCTGTAACCTCAATGGTGAAGAAGGCGATGAGTGCGAGCGCGAGGGTGAAATTGAGGTCGGTGGTTGACGCGCGCAGAAACGGCAAGAATTCTGACGAATGCACGAGGCCGAGCGAACCGACACCCGGGAAGAACTCAACCTCGTTGATAACCGCGATAAAGAGGAAGATGGACGCGACGAGCGGGAAGAAGCGCTGTGCGAGCGCCTTGCTCTCCAGTACCTCGGTCATATACACAAGCGAGCCCTCAAATGCCCACTCCACACCCGCTTGGAGCCGACCGGGGACAAGCGAGAGCGACCGGCCGAAAAAATAAGCGAAGCCAATGAGGAGCGCCATCACAATCCACGCCATAATGAGCGAATTTGTAATGGGGAAACCGAAAACGGAGCCCAGTTGCTCCGCCTTGAGAACGACTTCAATGCCTGAATGCATGTACACACATAGTAGCAGATACCCCCTCTTGTATGCTATATACTATAACCCAGTCTATTAAACGTAACACAATTCATTCACTATGGCACTAAATCCAGCTCTATCCAAGCCCCTTACCCTTTCAGCCGAACTAGAAGCGGTTGTGGGCAAAGGTCCGCTCCCGAGAACGGAAGTGGTCAAACAGCTGTGGGTATATATCAAGAAGAACAATCTTCAGAATCCGGCGAATAAGCGCAATATCCTCGCCGATGACAAGCTGAAGGCTGTTTTCGGCGGCAAGGGCGAGGTCACGATGTTTGAGATGACCAAGCTCGTCTCGGCGCACATGAAATAAAGGCAAAGCTGTATGCGCAAAGCCCCGTCCTCACTTCGGAGGACGGGGCTTTACGTTGTGAGAAATCAGCCCTTAACCCATGCAGTCGCACTCGGAGCACTTCTCGCCTGTAACGTGCTCGTGGCCACACTTATCGCACGTATTCGTTGTTTCAGGTTCCATGGTGGTCGTAAGAGATAATGGCTGATAATCTCGACCGTCCCAGAGTATAGCATGCGCTGTCAAGCGATTGTGGACCCGAGGGGTTACGATCCCCTTGCCTCCGCCATGCCATGGCGGCGCTCTACCAAGTGAGCTACGGGCCCTGCGTGAGGAAGAATAACATGATGCTATGGATGCGTTCTACTGCAAGAAGTAAGGCGAAGTGAATGCGTCTGCGTATTTACTTCTGCCGAGCGCCGAAGCAGAAAGCTCTGCTTACCGCTGAACTACAGGCCCGTGTGTCGCACTATAACAAATGTTTCTTAGAAAAAGCATACCCCGAGCTCGACTTAAGATATTTCTCAAATTCATGTGCTCTGGCTTTAACGACAAATGCTGAATACCAGATTATTTTATACGGTCGTTTATTGCTGGAGTAGCGAGAGCCACCATTGTTATGCTCTGATAATCTACGTTTCAAATCTTCAGTAACCCCGATGTATCGGCTACCATCTTTCCCACTTTTTAAAATATAAACGTAATACATAGGCCCCACTCCGCTAGTATAGCTTCGCGGGGCACCACTTCGCCAAGTAGTGAACACGGTTTGTCTACGTAATTTTCTGACATGGTGCTTGCACCGCGAAGCTCGTAGTACTCTACGAGCGAAGTGGTGGACCTAGGGAGAATCGGACTCCCGCCTCGTCAATGCGAATGACGCGTAATACCACTTTACTATAGGCCCCTTCACACGAAACATCCTTATCGCAGGCTGTCCCGCAATCGACGTTTGAGTGCTGTGTTCGCACCGGCCGAAGACTTGAGTCGCTTCTCGCGCACTTTAGCATCAGCCTGCGATGCGTACGCCTCGTAATATACCAAATCTAGCGGGATTCGCGACTTTGTGGCACGACTTAACCCTTTGTTATGTTCGGATAATCGGCGGCGTAGGTCATCTGTGTATCCAATATATAACTTTTCATCTTTACGACTGCGAAGTACATAAACGTAGAACATAGCGAGGTTGTTTCGTGTGAGGGGCTATAGGCCCGTGGAATAAAAATACCAGAAACGAGAGACGTTTGCTACACTCCAAAAGGCGAACGGGCTATAGTATACCGGTAGTACGTCCAGCACCATTTTGAACGGGATATCGTATAGTGGTAGTACGCGGCCATGGGGTGGCTGTAGTCCCGGTTCGATTCCGGGTATCCCGACATGTGAAAATGGTGCTGAATAGATCGGGTTCGATTCCCGATAGCCCGATGTGATATTGTGCTTGTGCGCGCTCTTAGCTCAGTTGGTTAGAGCGTCCGCCTCACACGCGGAAGGTCATAGGTTCGAATCCTATAGAGCGCACCCCCTCGACAGAGTTCGGGGTAAACGGGCCGGAGTATGCCGGTAGTACGCACGCTTCGGGTGCGTGTAGACCGGGTTCAATTCCCGGCGGCCCGACCAACATTTATTGCTTCCGAATAAAATAACGATAGACAATCAGTACATCTACCGTAAGTCCAGCAATCCCGATTATAGCGAGGAGGATGATGCTCCATGTCGGTACGTCTCCTCCGTGCGTTAACGAATAAACTGCGAACACAGTCACGTACGCGAATGCTAACGAACCAAGAATATCAAAATGCTGTGGTTTCATGGTGGACCTGACCGGTTTCGAACCGGTTACCTCCTCATTGCAAATGAGGCGCTCTACCAATTGAGCTACAGGCCCTGAGTGAGGTAAAGCGAATGAGTGTCCGCAATTATTCGCTTTCGCCGAACGAAGGGTATGTATCGAGTCCGCGAAGATAGGGGCCCGACTTCTCTACCCTATCATTTCTGGCCGATAATCTGAAGCTAATTCAAGTATTGAAAAAATCGTTCCAACGCGGTTCGATTTCTTGGATGAGTTGCTCCAGTAGTTCACGTACCTGCTCATGATTTTTGATAGTTCGTCGCTTAAGCGCAAAAAGTTCCTCGTGCTGTACATTCATTTCCTTCCAGCTGTGACCATTTTGGAGATAGTTGGTGACCATAGGAACCAATTTGTCTACGACGTAAACAAACATTGCTTCAGGATCTCCTTGGCTCTCGTACCGCTCAATGGCCTTGTGCAAACTCTTGAATTCTGGGAATTCCGCCGCAATGCGTATGCGCGCCTCTTCCTCGCGCTGGTGTTTTGTTTCTTTACGTTCCTGATCAAACACATAGGTATCGCCAGCGTATACTTCTACAAAATCGTGTACAAGACCGTATTCGAGTAGCTTGTTCTTATTGAGCCCGAGTTCAAGCGCATCATTGAGATACCAACAAAACATCGTCAGCGTATACGAATGTTCAACATCATTCTCCTTGCGAGTTAGATTGGGTGCGGGAATCACGCGTTCCACTGATTGGAAGGCGTGGAGAAGACGCATGAATTCCGCAACGCGCTCTATATCTGGTTTCTTCATGTTCTATCTCCCCAACGCGAGGTTGACCAGATGTGCGAGGAAGTCGCGGAACGTGACGCCGACGGCGGCGAGCGACTTTGGCAGGAGCGACCCGGCGGTGAGCTCCACCGCGGCGGCGCTGTTGGTCTCCAAGAAGTAGATGCCCCTCGGCGACACGATGAAGTCCGTCCGAGAGTAATGCTTCTGCTCCAGCGCGCGATGCATCATCTTCGCGATTCTCTGCATCTCTTCGTTCTCCACGCGCGTGAAGCGGCCGGGAGTGATTTCTTTTGTCTCATCAGAATATTTGGATTCGTAGGAGAAGAAGTCGCCGGCGGGAGGAATGATTTCAACTGTCGGGAGCGCGTAGAGCGTCTCACCGCGCAGTCCCTCTACGACGCCGGCCGTCGCCTCCCTGCCGCGGATATATTCTTCAACGACGACGCTCTCGGCTCTCTCGGCAAAAAGTTTCCGAATGGCGGCGAGCACTGGCGCGTAGCCGCCGACAATAGAGATGCCGACCGACGAGCCCCACGCAATTGGCTTCACGACAACTGGCTGATGGAAACTGCGGATGACATCTTTTGCTCCCGCTTCAATATCTTCGGCGCGTTCTACGTAACGGAAGTCTGGCGTGAGGAATCCGGCGTCGCGCGCACGCGCCTTCGCGATAACCTTGTGTCGCGCGAGATGCGAGCCGAAGGCGTCGGCACCGCTGTAGGGCACTCCGAAACGTTCAAGGAGTCTCTGTACTTCCCCGCCCTCGCCATATTCTCCGTGGAGCGGGAGGAGCGCGACATCTATTTGGCGCAAGACGCGCTCGGGCGCCGTCGGGCGGCCGCGGTCGTGCCATTGTCCGCTTCTGTCAATATAAATATCGCGAGCATCGTATCGCTCCTCTGGCAGGTTCGCGAGCATCGCCGCTCCGCTCCGGAGCGAGATCTCATGCTCGCGACTTGGCCCGCCCCGCAACACCCCGACGATGGTTTGCATGCGGGTAAGTATACCAAACACTTATGAACGCATAGCCCGTGAGCGGGCGCGGCGGTGGCAAGAGAGCGAGAAGCGGTGCGCCTCGGCGTTGGCGAGGACGGCATCGGCCTCGGAGATGCCGGCCGCCCGCGCTCCTATGACTTCGCGCGGACGGTGCCGCTCGTCTTTCACGACTGCGGCTACTAGGATACTGAACCCGGCCTCTTTAATAACTTTTTCGGCCTCTTTTTTCTGCGTCTTCCCTCCGTCCACCACGATTACTTTTGGAAATTGCCATTCCGGGTGTCTCAATCGGCGCGAGAGAATTTCTTTCAGCGACGCGATGTCATCGTTCTTTTTCACTCCGCGGATGCGGAAGGTCCGATACTCTTTCTTAACCGGCATACCATCTACCACAACAGTCATCACTCCAATCGCATTGGTCCCGCTCAAATGCGCCGTATCATACGCCTCAATCCGCATATTCTTATCTTTGACGGTCGGCTGTTCATAAGAACATCGAGCATCGTCTTTGATGAGCGAGACGTCTTGGATGTGGTCGAGCGCGAAGAGTTCGCGACGCGCCTCGGCGGCGTCCTCAAAACGTTCTTCGCGCGCGGCCTCGCGCATCTCGCGTTCAAGCTTACGCCGCAATTCTTTTCCGCGCCCAGAGAGGAACAACATTACTTTCCGTATTGACTTCCGATACATTTTGAGGTTTACCTTATTTTGTCCTATAGGCGATGTTAAGGTAAACCTCATGCCACGCGGGTACTGTCCGATTTGCGTATTGAATTCTATGTGTGCTGCTTGGTGTTTCCCCTTTGCTCCTACAGGTTTGGAGGTATCAAAGAAAGGAAAAATGCGGCGGATGAGGCGCAGGCCCTCGCGCAGTTGCGTTCCTGACGGGAATGGACCGAAAATAGATTGTAGGTTGTAGGTTGTAGGGAGTAGTGCTGTGCGATTCTTGAAATTGATACTCTTGCCTCGCACGACGAGCACGCGCGGAATATCTTCCTGTGTGATGACTGCGTAGAGAAAGGTCTTGTCGTCTTTGCCGTCCACATTTGCGTGCGGCATATATTTCTTAATAAGCGCGGCCTCGTGCACGAGCGCCTCCAGCACCGTCGGCGTCGGCTCAAACGCGACCTTGTCGGCCATTGTCACCATATCTACCACGCGCGGCCCGCGCGTCGTAATCAAATCATCGTCAAAATAAGAACGCACGCGGTCGCGCAGCGATGTCGCTTTGCCGACATACAGCACCTTCCTTCCCTGCTTAAAGAGATACACCCCCGGCACATCCGGCAGGTCGAATTTACTTAGTTCGCTTCTTTCCATACAATAGACAAGGTTTTGTACTCATCAAGATTCCCATATTCCCCGACCATAAAGTGCAGGTGTGGACCTAGATGTGCTAGCCAACCGGTTGCACCGCTGTGACCGATAATCTGACCTTTCTTAACGCGATCACCGATTTTAACCATCATTCCATTCTTTTTTAGGTGTTCGTATTCGGAATATTCATCATTTTCGTGCTGGATTTCAATAAAATTTCCGAGAGGTTCCATTGATTGATCCTCTCCGCCTGTGTCCGAATCAGATTTGAGATCTACAACGATACCGTCCTCTGTAGCTTTTACTTCCGTTCCCTCCTTACAAATAAAATCAACTGAGTACGCCAGATTACCTACATGTGCTGGCGACTCGTCGTATGTGATTCTGACTTCATTCGAAATCTCCATGGGATACGAATAGGTGTTTTTTGTTTTGCTTTTCATACCATACTATTTCTTTTTGTGACGCTTCAAAATTTTATCAAGATACTCGCCCGTGTGCGAGCCTTCTGTGCCAGCGACCTCTTCAGGCGTGCCTTTCGCCACTATTTTACCGCCCTTTGCGCCGCCGTCGGGACCGAAGTCAATCACGTAGTCGGAATTCTTTATGACATCAAGATTGTGCTCAATCACCACGACCGTGTTGCCGCGCCGCACGAGCTCCTGCAGTATCTCAATAAGCTTTTTCACATCTTCGTAATGAAGGCCGACAGTCGGCTCGTCAAGCAGATAAATCGTCTTCATCGTCTGCGAGCGATAGAGCTCGCTCGCTATCTTGACCCGCTGTGCCTCACCGCCCGAGAGCGTCGTCGCGTTCTGCCCCAGCGTGAGGTATTCAAGCCCCGTTGCATTCAAACTCATCAAGCGCTCGTTGATAGCGGGAATGTCGCCGAAAAACTTCTCCGCTTCTTCAATCGTCATCTGGAGCACGTCGTAGATATTTTTTCCACGGAACGTCACCTCCAATGTTTCTTTCATAAAACGCTTCCCCATGCAGATATCGCAGGTCACATACACCGTGGGCAAGAAATGCATCTCTACCGCGATAGAGCCGTTGCCTTGGCAGGCCTCACAGCGACCGCCGGGGACGTTGAAGGAGAAGCGACCGGGCTTCCACCCTCTCGCGCGCGCCTCCGGCGTGGCGGCGAAGAGGTCGCGGATGTGCGTGAACGCGCCGGTGTAGGTCGCCGGGTTAGAACGCGGGGTGCGACCGATGGGCGACTGGTCTATGAGGATAGCGCGTCCGACGTATTCGGTGCCAGTCAAGGACGCGATATGCTCTAACTTTGCTTCACGACGTGCGAATCGCCCAGCAATGTTGCGGTGCAAAATATCATACAGAAACGTAGACTTCCCGCTCCCCGAGACGCCGGTGACGCAGACGAGCTTGCCGAGCGGTACGTCAATATTCTGATTCACGAGATTGTGCAGGGTCGCCCCACGCACCTTCAGCCACCCCTTCTCGCTCGTGCGGCGCGTCTCGGGCACGGGAATCTCTTTTTCTTGTCGCAGATATGAGAGCGTGACCGAATCAGACTCGTTTTTCTTCGCAGTCAATAAATCGTCCAGCCAGCCCGAGGCGACGACCTCACCGCCGTGAATGCCCGCACCCGGGCCGATGTCTACGATATAGTCGGAAGAATAAATGGTATCTTCGTCGTGCTCTACGACGAGAATGGTGTTCCCGAGCTCTTTCAAAATAAGC
>Ga0156214_132_pt2 | contig 19829 bp, 20 predicted proteins | sample RifCSPlowO2_12_FD_107864 | JGI IMG/M metagenome (GOLD analysis project Ga0156214, IMG submission 107864) | Candidatus Kaiserbacteria bacterium RIFCSPLOWO2_12_FULL_54_10
CACAGCGTAAAGCGCCCGCCGCTCCACCGCTTTCGTCTCGTAGACCAGGGCATCGTTATTGGGGACGAGCTTCATCCCTTTGAGCGCATGCTCTCTTTCTCTGTGCTTGAAGACGTGGAGGGAGAGTTGCCGCCGATGATCTCTATCAAGACCGAGAGCTGGCTCTCGCCGCATCTCATCATTCCGCTTGAGGGCGTTGACGTGGATAGGGTGTATGCCTACTTTCTCGGACACGTGGATGAGGGCGAGCACACGCACACGTTCCCGGACGTGGTAGCGGGGTGGCTCGGGTTCTGAATTATCCCCATATAATGAACGTAGAACACCGTAAATAGTGCTGTGGTGTTATATACTGAACTGATGGGAGCCACTCATTATACAAAAGAAGTACGACGCGAGGTGTTACGAATGGGTAAATTGGGGAAAACATACCCAGAAATACGTGAAAAATTCCCCATACCGAAAAGCACTCTCTCGACATGGTTCAAGAATGCTGGAAAAAAGCCAGACCGAACGCGCCAACTCGAACATCTGAAACGAATTAGACCTATCGCAGTAGCAACCATACACCGGAAAAAAGAAGCGCGTGTCGCATTAGCAACTGGGATTGCGACGAGAGAATTAAACCGATTACCGCTCAAAAATAAAAGCATACAAAAAGCACTCCTCGCTATGCTGTACTGGGCAGAAGGAGCGAAATCAGATATGACAGGATTGAGATTCGTAAATACGGACCCAGTGCTGGCGAAACTGTATATTTCGTTACTGCGATCAACATACGCGCTGGATGAAAGACGGATTCGTATTCGATTGCATCTTCATTACTATCACAAACACCGCGAGGCAATCACTTTCTGGTCAAAACTTCTCAAGGTGCCGAATTCGCAATTTGGCAAAATCTATGTTAAAAAACGAAGTGTGCAGAGACGTTTTCGGAAAAATTTCCAAGGTATCTGTTTCATCAATTATTTTGATGGGGCGATACGAAGAGAACTGCTCTCGCTTGGGCAACAGGTTGCTCAAAAATATGCAGAATAAGTAATGCTCCCATCGTTCAACGGATCAGGACGCGACCTTGCGGAGGTCGTAATCGAGGTTCGATTCCTCGTGGGAGCACATACGACACAAACACCTGCCCTGCGGCAGGTTTTGTGCTTATGTGCTTGGCGGAGCGATGTTTTGCAATTGCAAAACCGCGAGCCGGGGTCGCGACCAAAACTTGCGACGGAAAGTTTTGAGTTGTGACCACAAAACAAAACTGTAGTATCGTGAGCAACACGCTCCCATAGCTCAACGGACAGAGCGCAGGCCTCCGAAGCCTGAAATCGAGGTCCGACTCCTCGTGGGAGCACTACTTCGCTAAAGCTACGCAGTGCGCGGCACTACTTGACTTTGGCGCGTGCAACAGCAAGCGCGAGGCCCGTCACATTCGTGCAATGTGTCGGGCGAGGCGGGATTTCTTGCGAGCGGCCGTGTTTTTCTTGATAACGCCGGTCTTGCAGGCCTTATCTATCGCCTTGTAGGCGGAAGGGAGGAGTTTTTCGGCGCCCTTCACATCTTTCGCGGCAAGCAACTTCAAGAGCTCCTTGGCCGTGTCGCGGAGCGCGTCCTTGCGGCGTAGGTTGAAGACGCGCTTCCTCGCCGAGGAACGTATCGCTTTCTTTGCCGAGCTGGTGATAGCCATATAAACAGATTGTAGGGAGTAGGTTATAGGTTGTAGAAGGAAAAAGCAAATCCTGTATGATGGAGGCATGATTCGGCAGATTCGCGGGAAGGTGCTCTCGGTGGGGCCCGTCAGCGCCATCATAGAGGTCGCGGGCTTCGGTATGTTGGTTGGGATGAGCGCTCCCCAGACGCTCACTGCCGGCAGTGACGCAACACTCGCGACCCATCTCGCGGTGAAACAAGACGGGCTGGAGCTCTACGGCTTTCCCGATGCGGCCGACCGCGATTTCTTTGAGCTCATCCTCTCGGTCTCGGGCGTGGGACCGAAGACGGCCCTCTCGGTACTGCGTAAGGCGCCGCGAGAGGCGCTTGAAGGCGCTGTCGGCATGCGCGACCTCGCGTATCTCACCAAGGTCGTCGGGCTCGGCAAGAAAAGCGCAGAAAAGATGCTGGTTGAACTCGCCGACAAGGTCGGTCCCCGTTCACACTCGCACGAAGATGGCGAAGTATTTGATACGCTGGTCGCACTCGGCTATACCGAGCGCGAAGCGCGGAAGGCACTGCAGGCCATTCCGGAAAAGATAACGGGAAAGGATGCGCGGCTCAAGGCGGCTCTCTCGTCGGGTTAATTTGGTACCATACCCCTATGGAGATGCACGATGCGTGGTTTTTTATAGGAGTCTTCGTCTTCATATTCCTCATCTGGGTGGCGACTGGCGGGCCGCTCCATCCGCTCTCATTCACCGGTCCGTCGCTCGCACAGCCGGATGTGCTCGGCGGCGGGACGTATCTCCAGTTCCCGCGCGCATTCTTTAATGTCGGCGAATCTCATGTCGCTCTCCCCGGGTCGTCGAGCGGCGGGAGCAGTTATGGCGATTCAAGCATATCCATTTCTTCATCTCTCGATGGCATCGCATTCGGCTCTCCTTCTTCCTACCGCACCATCGTTTCTATGAGCAATTATGTCTCACATGCCAGCTCATCGGACCCCCGCAATGAGTACGTCCAGCTCTCTGTCTCGCCGAATGCCGGCGTCCCCATCGATATCTCGGGGTGGCAACTCGTGAGCGAAGCGACGGGCAAGGCCGCGGCCATACCGATGGGGACGCGGGTCCCGACCTCTGGCATCGTGAATCCCCAACAAGATATCGTGCTCGCGCCCGGCGAACACGCCATCCTTGTGTCCGGACGCTCGCCCACCGGTACATCCTTCCGCGAGAATAAGTGCATCGGGTATTTCGGCACGTTCCAACAATTTTCTCCTTCCTTGCCCCAGAACTGTCCGGCGCCATCGGATGAACTTGTGTCGTTTTATGGAGACTATTACGTCCGCGACGCAACCTGCATAGATTATGTGGACCGACTCTCGCGCTGTCAGACGGTTCTCTTCCCTCCCCGGACTCTCTCGGTCGCTTGCCGGAACTTCGTCGTACAACGCCTGAATTACAACGGTTGCGTCTCCGCGCACCGCAACGACCCCGACTTTGACGGCACTACGTGGCGTATCTATCTCGGCCGCGACAAACATCTGTGGCGCGCCCGGTACGAAATCGTAAAACTCTTTGACATAAACAAGAAGACGGTTGATGCATTCAGCTACTAGAAAGCGCAGGTGGTAGGTGGTAGGTTGTAGGAAGTAGAAATACCAATACGCGCCCATAGCTCAGTCGGTAGAGCAGCTCCCTTTTAAGGAGAAGGTCGTTGGTTCGATCCCAACTGGGCGCACAAACTTACTTATTCACACGGGGCCGGTATGTATACGTTCTTAATAGACTCTGGATTCGTCTCTTGACGAATCCTCCAACTTTCGATGGTTTCCTGACGTTGTCGCTCACATTCTATTTTTGCCTCTTTTCGTATATCAGATTGTGCCATAAAAAAACTTGGTAAGATTATAACCCCTGCAACAAGTAAAGAAATTACAAAAGAATAGGAAGCCTGTCTGAAACGTATTTCCTTAGAGAAGACAAACCCAAAAATACCAAAAATTATTGGAATGAGAATTACAGAGATTGGAATTCCAAACAGATACGGAAATGCAGCTGCAAGCGATATAGGGAAGCAACTAAATCTTGTGGGGTCCCAGGAACACAGGGGCAGTAGAGAAGACAGTGAGAATTTGGAAACAAGAAAAACCCAGACGATGCTGACAATTGCCGCAGAAATTGCTGTTAGTAGGTTTTTATTCATGTCTCCAGTATACATCTGATTCTAAATCGAGAGCGCGAAACATTCAAGAGACTCGGATAAATCCAGCCCTTTGCGGCGGGAGTCCTGTAAAAGCGATATCAAATCCAGAGAGAGCTTGCGCGATTCTTCTGGTTTCCAGCTTCTGCCTCCCCTCTCCATCAAGTCACGCGCCTTCCAGTGGAGAAGGCCGTGGAGCATCTCCGGCGCGTCGCCCGCGCGGAGCGCGCGGTTAATCTCCAACCAGAGCTTCTCGCGGGAGCGGACGGCGAGCGCGTTCACGAGCGCACTATTAAATCCCCGTGCTTCTTCGCGCATAGCGGCTCTGTCATACTTGTATTCAACCTTCGCCTTCGCAACAAACTTTTTCGCTTTTGCCGCGGGAAGTTTGGGTGCGAGGACGACGATAGCGTTGTCGGAGGCGGCGAGCGCATCAATATGCTCTTCAAGAATGCTTTCCGCTTCTTCATCTACTTCACTTCTCTGGAAAGGGTCGTCAACGAGTATGAGGAGCCGCTTCACGAAGAGCCCACCCGAGAGCGCCGCGTCTTCGAGCGCGGCGCTCGTGAGCTCCTCGCGCGCAAGGCGCACATACGCGAGGTTCGGCTCCTTTACACGCGCCTTTGCAACCCACTCAAACGCCTTTGTGCGCGTTTTTTCTACATCGCTCCCATAAAAGAGGTACAGCATGTTCTTATATTTTACTCATTTCTCCCCAGTTAGGACCGGCCTTTGGCACGACGGTGATGGGGACCTGCCTGCTGGCAGGTAGGCGCCCGTCCAGGACGGATTCCATAATTTCTTTTATTTTCGCAGAGAGTTCCGCGACGCGCTCCGCGCGTATCTCGTACACAAGTTCATCGTGCACCTGCAGGAGCAGATAGGCGTCCTCATCTGCTCTCTCCTTTTTGAGCATCTCGTCTATGCGCACCATTGCGAACTTGATGATGTCGGCCTGCGTGCCCTGCAGAGGCGCGTTAATGGCCATGCGTTCGGCCTGTGCGCGCACATACGGCAGAGACGATTTCATCTCCGGGAACTGCCGGCGGCGGCCGAACAAGGTCTCGGTGTAGCCGTGCTTGCGCGCGAATCCTTTTGTCCGTTCCAGATATTCGGAGAGCGTTTTGAATGTGCTGAAATAATCCTCCAGATATTTATGCGCCTCGGCAGTGGTGCTCCCGAGCTGGACTCGGAGCGCGTTGACGCCCATGCCGTAGAGGATGCCGAAGTTGATAATCTTGGCCCGCCGGCGCATCTCGTAGTCAACCTTATCGTGTGCAACACCGAAAACCATTCCCGCGACCTCTTGGTGCACGTCGCGGCCATTCTTGAAGATGTCGCACAATTTTTTATCGCCGGAGAGTATCGCCGCGAGCCGCAATTCTATCTGGGAATAATCCAGGGAGACGAGCGAGAATCCCTTTGAAGCGACGAAAGCGTGGCGTATCGCTCTCCCGCGCTCGCTCCGGAGCGGAATGTTCTGAAGACCGGGGTTCTGCGAGGCCATGCGGCCGGTGACGGCGCCGGTCTGAAGGAACTCGGCGTGGAGGCGGTTGCCAGAATCGAGCATCGTTGGGAGGTTTTCAATATACGTCCCGAGGAGCTTCTTCAATTCGCGGTATTCAAGGATGTCAGAGATAATCGGATGCATATCGCGCATCTTTTCCAGCTCGCTCTCGCGCGTGGAGCGCTGGCCACCGGCCGTCTTCTTCATCTTCTCCGGAACAATGTTGAGCTCGTCAAAGAGCACTTCGCCAAGCTGTTTGGGGGAGCTCACATTGAACTCGTGTCCCGCCGATTTGTAGATGCGCTTCTCAATCTTTTCAAGTTCTGTTCTGTACTCTTTCGCAAGAGATTTAAGAACAGCAGGGTCTATAAGGACGCCATGCTCGCCCATGCGGCGCACGATGGGGATAAGTGGCTTCTCTATATTTTCATATACCTCGCGTAACCTGCCGGTCTCATGAATTGACGTGGTGAGCACTGCATCAGCCTCATCGAGTGAATGCTTCTTTGTGTAAGCGAGAACATCGTCGAGCGTGGGGTTCGTAAAGTCCGATGCGAGAAGCCAGAGTTTTATCTTCGCTTTTGTAAGACGGGCCTGGTCCACCTTCTCTTCAGGTACAAGTTCAATCGTCCTTCCTTCTTGCCCGCTTGCGAACATCGTCTTGATTCTCTCTTTGAGGGTTCTGAAGCCGAATTCAGCGCACATCGCGAACATCTTTTGTATCTCAATATTTTCGCGCCACGGCTTCTCGGGGAGTGTGAAAGCGATGGGTGCGTCCAGTCGTATCGTCGCGAGCGATTTAGAGAACCGCGCGTCTTCTTCGTGCTCTTTCAATAGCCCGATGACGCGTGCCTTGATGCCCTTTTTCAGAAAAATTTCTTCGCCGTTTTTCTTCTTCAAGGCCGCATATATTTTTTCAATACCGCCGAAGCCGGTGATGAGGTCGGTCGCCGTCTTCTCGCCGATGCCCGGAACGCCCTTGATGTTGTCAGAGGGGTCGCCGCGAAGCCCCTTCCAGTCGGGAATGAGCGTTGGCGAAAAGCCGAATCGCTCCACGACCTTCTTTTCATCGTAGAGAATGGTGTCATTGATGCCCTTTTTGAGCGTGTAGACACGAACACGTTCGTCGTCAACGAGCTGGAGGGTATCCATATCGCCCGAGGCGATGATGACGTCAATGTGTTTCTCTACCGCGAGCTCGTGCGCAATGGTGCCGAGAAGATCGTCTGCTTCAAATCCTTCTCGCTCATACAGAGGGATGGAAAAAGCTTCAAAAACTTTTCGTGATTCTCCGAGCTGGAGCGTGAGCGCGTCGTCAAGCTTCGCGCGCGTGCCCTTGTAGCTCTCGTAGGCCTCGTGGCGGATGGTCGGCTTCGCTAAGTCATAACAGGCGGCGAGGTAGTCTGGCTTCAGGTCAGTAATAATCTTAAGCAGCATAGCGACGAGGCCGTACAAGGCGCCCGTGGGCGCGCCCGAGGGGCCGGTAAACTCGGGGAGCGCGTGGTACGCGCGATGGATAATCGCGTGCGTATCTAAGAGTACAATGCGTTTCTTGCTTGAAGCTTTTTTAATCATACGTAATCGTGCGAGAACCGTCTGTGTGTGCGACAAAAGAAATTCGCACAGCAGGAATGGGAAGTGCGTCACTCACTTTCTCCGGCCATTCAAGCAAAATGAGATTCCCTGCGTCTTGTACGAGCTCATCAAAGCCGAGCGGAGCGAGGTCGCCGGCTTTTTCTAAACGGTACGCGTCAATATGAATGAGCCGTTTGAATTGTCGCCCGTTTAACAAATAAATTTTTTCAAGCACAAACGTGGGGCTGGTCACTGTCTCTGTGACGTCGAGGGCTCGCGCGACCGCCTGGGTGAAGGCCGTCTTCCCTGCTCCGAGCTCTCCTTGAAGCGTGACGAAGGTCGCGCCTCGCTCGCGGGACGCGAGGCCGCGCGCGAAGCGCGCGGCCTCTGCCTCCAGCTCTACGAGCGTCCGGATCGCCTTCTCCATTGAGGGTAATTGTACCGCCGAAAATGAAAGTGCGCCTGCCTCCGAGGGAGTCAGACGCACGCGGTTTCACCAGCGCCACCATTTACCATCGCGACGCCACCCGCCGCGATAGCTGTAACCGTAGCCATAACTAGGGTAGTACACCGGCGGGCCGTATACCGGCCCAAAACAGCACCCCGAAGGCGTAGAAAACCAAATGGTAGTCGTGGTTATGGTCTGTCCAGACTGGGTCTGGACTTGCTCCCGGTACGTACCGGGAGGGCCAATCGGAACAACTATGCACCCGCCCAGTAGCATGGCGACGAAAAGAGCAAAAAGCACGTTTCTCATGACTCTCTCCCATTGATTGACGCTGTTAAGCATACGCCCAAATGGACGCTTTGTCAAGTGCCACAAGGGAGCCTGTATTCTGGTGTTATTATACCCGCATGGATTTACCGTTTGATACGACGAGCGAAACGAAGAAACTCGCCGAGATACGCGAGCGCGAAGAAGAGGACCTCGCGTACATTCTCGCCGACAAATACGGCATGACCTATGCGGACCTCTCTCAACACGATATAGACAGCGACGCGCTCCGCGTTATTCCCGAGAGAGATGCGCGGGAGGCCGAGACAGCGGCCTTCGCGAAGACGGCGAGAATGCTCTCTATCGCGGTCCATAATCCGAATAATCCTGCGTACGCGAAGCTCGCCGAGGAGCTCGCCGGCCGTGGATTCACCATAAAAGGGTTCCTCGTGTCTAAAAAAAGCATTGAGAAGGCTCTCTCCCGATACAGCGATTTATCGCTCGCGACGAAGTCGCGGGCGGGAGTCTTCGCTCTCGCTCCAGAAACGCTCGCGAGACTTGCGAAGGAGAGCATGACACGCGATGCTCTGAAGCAGTCGCTCGACGCCGCGACGGCGGGAAAAGAGCTTGACCGCGTCTCGCGCATCCTTGAAGTCGTCGTCGCGGGAGCGTTTGCACTGCGCGCGTCTGACATCCACCTTGAGCCGCGAGAAGAGGGGGCTCTCCTGCGCCTCCGCATTGACGGCGTCTTGGCCGACGCGTATCTCTTCGACCCCGCCACCTACCACCAGCTCAACTCGCGCATCAAGCTCCTCTCGGGGGTGAAGCTCAACATCGCGAATCGGGCGCAGGATGGCCGCTTCAGCATTACAAAAGGTGAGAGTCAGATTGAGATACGCGCCTCCTTCATCCCGGGTAATAATGGCGAATCTATCGTGCTCCGTCTTCTTGACCCCGAGACGATACGCGTCTCGTATAAGGAACTCGGTATCCATCCGAAACTCCTGAAACGCCTTGAAACAGAGATACGGCGTTCTAACGGCATGTTACTCACCACCGGGCCGACCGGGAGCGGTAAGACGACGACGCTCTATTCGTTTCTCCGCGAGATTCACGCGCCGGAAATAAAAATAATTACCATTGAGGACCCTGTTGAATACCATCTGGATGGCATCGTACAGACGCAGGTGGAAGGGAATAAATATACCTTCGCCGAGGGACTTAAGTCCATCGTGCGCCAGGACCCGGACATCATCATGGTCGGCGAGATTCGCGACGGCGAGACGGCCGACATCGCCATCCAGGCCGCGCTCACCGGCCATTTTGTCTTCTCCACACTCCACACCAACGACGCGGCCGGCACCTATCCTCGCCTCGCCGACCTCGGTGCCAACCCGAAGTCCTTCGGTTCGGCCATCACGGTCTCTATGGCGCAACGGTTGGTGCGCAAATTGAATCCGGATACGAAAAAGGAGAGGCCGCTCACCGACGAAGAGAAGAAAATGGTTGCAAAAGTATTTGAAACACTCGCCGATAAATCGTTGGTTCCTGAAAAAATAGAAACGGTGTGGGAACCGGACACCACGAATCCTGACGACACCGGTTACAAAGGGCGCGTCGGCCTCTTTGAAGCCATCTTCATGGATGACGAGCTCGCGACCTTCCTCCGCGACAACCCGCCCGACCACGAGATCGCGAAGTTCGCGAGCAAGCAGGGCTACCTCACGATGGCCCAAGATGGTGTCCTCAAAGCTCTCTCTGGTATTACCTCCCTCTCCGAAGTCGCCTCCACCGTCGACCTCCCGCGCATTTAATTTCTGCATAGGGCATTCCTTATATTTCTTATCAAAACTTATATACGACCGTAGTATTGTTTTGATACGTCGCAACTGTTGTTCCATGTCTCACGCGGTCGTTAGTGTTATGGAACACTAGAGTTGCGTGGGGACAAAAAGAAATCGCCCGACAGAATCATTGGGTGATTCCTGTCGGGCAATCATTTTCATTTCTCGAAAACTGCCAAAAATTTCTGTGCGTTTTCGATCAGTTCATCGACCTCCTTGCGCTGCGGCACAGACCCAACCGAAGACCCTGGATAAATCTGTCCCCCCAGCGCCTCCAGGATATACATGCCGATATTTGTGAGTTCGTGTGGATGACCTTTTTCGCGATATAGTCCCTCTTTCTCTTTGAGAGCAACTGCCTCATCGAGAAGGAGTCGAGCGTACGGGTAACAGAACCCGTCGATAACGCCGGCTTCTTGTACTTGAAGCTGGAGCTTTAGTTTCAATTTCGGTTCCATTGTTTATATCCTCGATTTATTCTGGAAGGAACAATTCCCGTCCATAGTCCTCAAGGCAATCTCCCACAATAAATTGCAGGGTGGACGAGACACCTGAGGAGATTCGCAGCAACATTACCGAAGTAACGGAACCATAAAGTCCTTGGGGAAACGCCCGAAGCCGTCAAGCCTTGCCTAGAGGAGTATGAACAGGACAAAAAACTATGATAGAATGTTAGCATCATCTAATTTTTATGTCAAGGTCTCCAAATCCCGTTAGAGGCAAGACACCAAGGGTGTCTGGCTCTCCATTGGAGAGCGCCTCTAACGGGACGAGCTTAGATGCGGCGCTCCGCCCGGTCAGCTGGGACGAATACGTGGGGCAGAAACAGGTGAAGGCGAACGTCCGCGTCTCTATTGATGCCGCCAAGAAGCGTGGGAGTATGCCCGAGCATATCCTCTTCTACGGCCCGCCGGGAGTCGGTAAGACGACCTTGGCCCATCTCGTCGCCGCGACGCTTGAGTCGCCCTTGAAGAGCACATCGGGAGTGGCAATAGAGCGTGCCGGAGACCTCGCTGCCATTCTTACTAATCTTGAGCCAAATACAGTTTTATTTATTGATGAAATTCACCGGCTCTCGCGTAAGATAGAGGAGCTCCTCTATCCAGCCCTTGAATCGGGACATCTTGACCTCGTCCTCGGGAAGGGTCCGTCGGCGCGCACGGTAGAGCTCGCGCTCCCGCCTTTCACGCTCGTCGGCGCGACCACGCGCGTGGCGGAGCTCTCCGGCCCCTTGCGCTCGCGCTTCGGCGGCGGCGTCTTCCAGCTGGACTTCTATAATGAGGACGACCTGCGCGACATCATTCGCCGTTCGGCACTCCTGCTTAATCTGAAAGCGCCAAAGGAGGTTATTGAACACATTGCGGCGAGAAGCCGCGCGACTCCGCGTGTCGCGAACGCGCTTCTGAAGCGCGTTCGCGACTTCTCCGAGGTCCACGAGCGCAATCTCTCTGTAGCACTCTGCGACGAGGCGTGCGAACTCTTCGGTATCGACGCCCACGGTCTCACCAAGGATGACCGCCGATATTTGGAAACACTCTTGAATGGCTTCCGTGGGGGGCCGGCAGGCGTCAACGCTATCGCCTCGTCGCTCCACGAAGACTCCGATACGGTGGAGCACGTCTACGAACCGTACCTGCTCCGCCTCGGCTTTGTGGAGCGCTCTCCCCGCGGACGCATCCTCACCCAGAAGGGGGGCGCGTACTTTCGCGGTGAACCGGAATTGTTTTAATATGTCGGGACACAGTAAATGGTCGCAGATAAAACGCCAGAAGTCAGTCACCGACGCCGCGAGGAGCCGCGTCTTCTCGCGCTACGCGCGCCTTATTGCTCTTGAGTCCAAGAAGGCGAACGGCATGCTTTCAGCGCCGTCTCTCTCGGTCGTCATCGCGCGCGCCAAGGCGGCGAACATGCCGAAGGAGAATATTGAGCGCGCAATTGCCAAAGGTACTTCAAAAGATTCGGGGAATCTGGAACAGGTGGTCTATGAAGCATACGGCCCGGGCGGCGTCGCAATAATGGTTGACGCGCTCACCGATAATAAAAACCGCACGACACAGGAGATAAAACATCTTTTTGTGCTCCAAGGAATTGATCTTTCTGCCCCGGGCGCCGCGAGCTGGGCATTTACCAAGACCGGAACCGTTTTCATACCGAATGAACCTCTGATAGATGCCTCCGAATCTGGTGGCGAAAAGCTTGGAACGATATTGGAAGCGCTTGACGAACACGAAGATGTCCAGCGGGTATTCACCAATGCGCGCGGCTATGAGGATACTGGCGATTGACCCGGGTTACGACCGGCTCGGCATGGCAGTGGTGGAGGGCGACGCATCGCGGCCGACGCTTATCTGGAGTGATTGCGTGATGCCGGGAAAAGGTGCACGTGAGGAGCGTCTCTCGTGTGTGTCACGAGCCGTTCTATCGGCGATTAAGAAATATGCTCCAGACATCCTCGCCATTGAGACTCTTTTTTTTAACAAAAACATAAAGACTGCTGTTGGGGTAGCGGAGGCGCGCGGCGCGATTCTCGTCGCCGCCGGCAACACGTCTCTCTCCGTCGTAGAATATTCGCCTCAGCAGATAAAGAGCGCGGTTACCGGCTACGGCGGCGCGGACAAGACGGCGGTCGCTCGCATGCTCCCTCTGCTCCTGTCTCTGCCGGAGAAGAAGCGTCTTGATGATGAGTTAGACGCCATTGCTATCGGCATCACTGCCCTTTCTATCGGCTCCTCCCGGCACTAATCCACAGGGGGCGCGAGCCCCTCTTGCATGAATAAGATTTTTTGTTACATATACCACTATGATGGAAGAGGAAGAAATCCTCGACGAGGGGGACCCCCAAGATGAACTGGGGGAATTTGGAGTCGAGGAAGACGAAAAATACTAAATAGGTTAGCATAACGATATGGCTTCTCACCGCCCTGCGTCGCGGCATACATTGTGGACGTCCATTCTCGTGCTGTGCGGACTTGGATTCCTCGTTATGGGAGGAGTATTTATCACCGTGGCCCTTACCCCGGTACCGGATATCACCTCGTTCTCCTCCCGGCAAATTGACCAGTCAACCAAGATATACGATCGTACCGGCCAAATTCTCCTTTTTGACCACAATCGTGATGCCCGTCGCGATATCGTTTCGCTGGGTGATATATCGCCTAACGCAATCAATGCGGTCATCGCGACTGAAGATTCAAGCTTCTATCAACATGGTGGTATCCGTTTTACCTCCATCGTGCGCGCGATGTTCGTTGACATTTTTGGGGGTTCCTTTTCCCAGGGCGGCTCTACCATCACGCAACAAGTAGTGAAGAACACATTGCTCACCAATCGAAAGAGCGTCATCCGCAAAATTCATGAGTGGGTGCTCGCTACAAAGCTTGAGGGGATGTATTCCAAGGACCGTATCCTTGAAACGTATCTCAATGACATCCCGTTCGGCGGTACGCTCTATGGCATTGAGGCCGCCTCGGAATCTTATTTCGGCGTTCCCGCAAAGGACCTCACGGTCGCAGAAGCCGCGTATCTCTCCGCAATGATACCGGCGCCCACGTACTATTCGCCCTACGGCACCCACCGCGACGAACTTATCGCGCGCAAGAATCTCGTTCTCGAGAGAATGCATACGCTCGGCTTCATAGACGACGCTGTCTATGCGTCGGCAAAATCTGAATCGGTTTCTTTTTCCCCGACGGGGCACACTGCCATTATCGCTCCGCACTTCGTTTTCTATATCCTCAACCAGCTTGAAGAACTGTACGGCCCGAGCGTTCTTATGTCGGGACTGAAAGTGACGACGACGCTCGACGCCGAACTGAATGCAAAAACCGAATCAATCGTGCACCAGTATGCGCTTGAGAATGAAAAGAAGTTCATGGCATCCAATGCGTCGCTTGTCGCACTTGACCCTTCGAGCGGGCAAATCCTCGCGATGGTCGGCTCACGGGATTTCTTTGACACCGCCATAGACGGTCAGTACAACGCGACGCTGTCTTCTCGGCAGCCGGGGTCTACGATGAAGCCTTTTATTTACTCGCTCGCCCTTATGCGAGGGTACACGCGCAACACGGTCATATTTGACACCCCGACGCAATTCTCAACCGCGTGTCGCCCGTCTGACATCAATAATGGTACTCCCCCTTGTTACGCGCCGACTGACTACGACAACACCTTCCGCGGTCCTATGACCTTTGAGACTGCGCTTGCCCAATCCATCAATATTCCTGCCATTAAAGTGCTGTACCTTGTCGGGATACAAAATGCCATTGACCTCGCAAAGTCGTTCGGCCTTACGACACTCGGCGACTCAAATCAATACGGCCTTACTCTCGTGCTCGGCGGCGGCGAGGTGCGCCTCCTTGACCTCACAGGCGCATATACTGTCTTCGCAAATGACGGGGTGAGGAATCCGCCGACCGGCATACTTGAGGTGGAGGACGCGAAGGGAAACGTGCTTCTGCAATTCACTCCGCATCCTTCAATTGTGTTGCCGACGAATATCGCTCGGGACATATCCGCGATGCTCTCTGATGCGCCGGCGCGCCTGCCGGAATATCCTCTGAATTCTCCGCTTTCTTTCCCCAATTACGACGTGGCGGTGAAGACCGGTACGACCAATGACACGCGCGACGCGTGGGTCATTGGCTACACTCCCTCCATCGCGGTCGGTGTTTGGGTCGGCAATAACGACAACAGTCCCATGGTGAAGCTCGTCGCGGGCTTCATCGCGGTACCGATGTGGCACGAGGCTATGGCCTATGCCCTTTCAAAATACCCCCAGGCCTATTTCGGGGAGCCAAGTCCCATCTCCGCTTCCGTCCCTCCCTTGTTGCGGGGGAATTGGCAGATTCCTGATGGGAATGGAAATATCGTGCCACACGATTTGCTGTACTGGACTGACAAAAGGAACCCGCAAGGTCCTCCGCCCGCAAATCCCGCGCAGGACCCCCAATTCGCTCATTGGGAGTATGGTGTCTCTTCGTGGTATGCTTCCCACCCGAGCTTGTTTGTGAATCCTCCTATCTTTGTTCCGCTTTCGTACCCGGCGTCTGCAATATTGTAATATCGGTCATTGATTCATTGGGGAGACAAGATACATGAGGGAGGTGTCGCCGACGCCTTTTATGATAAGCGGTCTGCCGATACCGGCCGCTGTGAGGGAGAGGCTCTCTGCCGGCGTGAGCGACAGTATGGTCGCGAGATATCGGTGGTTGAATGAGAGGTCAAGGGGGCTTCCTGATATGCGCGCCATTATCGCTTCTGATGATTCTCCGATATCTATGTTCCGTGCGAAGAGGGAAAAAAGATTTTTCTTCGGGTCAAAGCTCATTTTAACCTTTTGAAAGGTGTCGGAAAAAATCGTCGTTCGTTTCAGCGCGCTTTCAAAATCTTTCCGTAACATGACCGCTTCAACGACGGATTCTTTCGGTATGATCTGGCGATAATCGGGATACGTTGCATTCGTCAGCCGCGAGACGAACATTCCCCCGTCGCCGACAAAGGCACATTGGTGCTCGTCAAACGACATAATAATATCGTCATCCGGTAGTGCTTGGGCTATATCGAGAGCATTTTTTGCCGGGATAAGAAACTTCCCTTGTGACCCTTTGTTGCTAAGGGGCACCTTTTTCTCGGCCAGTCTGAATGAGTCGGTTGCCGCCGCCGTCAACACTCCCCCTTCAATAGAGAGATATATGCTCGAGAGCTCTGGACGGACCGCGGAAGAAGACGCACATGGCGCGATGAAGGTAAAAAGAGTGCGGAGGAGGACTCCGGGGAGTACAACCCTGTTTTTTGGATTTTCTGGGAATGGGATGGAGGGAAAATCGTCGTAGGGGACCGTTTTTATTACACTTTTGCTATTGCCGCTCGTGATGGAAATGGTATCCCCGGCGTGTTCTATGGTTATCTTACCCTCTGGGGCGAGTGAACTGGCAATTTGTTGGAGTATTGTTGCTGGAATCGCTACTGCTCCTTTTGTTGTACAATCACCTTCAAGCTTTAAATCAACGCCTGTCTCGAGGTTTGTGGCGCGCATTTTTATCCCCTCATCTCCGGCAATAATAAGAATTGAAGAAAGAGCAGGGAGTGTCGTGCTTCTCCTTTCGGCAAATCGCGAGACGGTGTGCACAGCCTCAGAGAATTTCTTTTTTTCAATTGAAATAATCATACGATTCTTATTAGTGCTGTTGATAAGTGGATAACGGCGGAATACAGTGTCTGTATTGGGTCATATACGTTTCTACTCTCCCCATAACGTGTTGACAAACAATAAGCGAAGTTCATACAAGAAGGGTTCGGATATTTTGAATTTCCTTTGCAAGCTCGTTATTCACAACCACCTCCCGCTTTATCTTCTCACATGAGTGGATAACGGTCGTGTGGTCCCGACCACCGAGTTTCGTACCAATTGTCGGATATGAAATACTGAAGTCTTCCCGAAGGATGTACATAATGACCTGCCGTGGGCGCACCACCTCCCTCCGCCGCGTCTTTTCGTAGATGCTCTCCTCATCAATACCATAATACTCAGCGACCTTATCTACTACGTTTTTTACGGAGATATTCTTCTGTGGCCGAGTAAAGGAGCGGAGGGATTGGCGCACTTCTGCAATATCGGGAGAGAGCCCCTTTACCTGGGCGTGGCAGATAATACTGTTCACCATTCCCTCCAACTCGCGTATAGAGCCGTTCATTGACGTTGCGACATACTCAACAACCTCGTCTGACAAGAGAACCCCGTGCGAGGAGGCCTTTCTCCGGACGATAGCCATACGGGACTCGGAATCCGGCTCCCCGATGTCTACGGTCATACCGCTCGCGAGACGTCCCTTCAGGCGTTCGGCGATGTCGGGGATAGCTACCGGCGGTCGGTCGGAAGAAAATACAATCTGCTTATTTGTATCGTGGAGGGCGTTGAAGAGATGGAAAAGTTCTTCCTCACTACGCTCTTTCTTTGATAAGAATTGCACGTCATCCATAATGAGAAGGTCATAGTGGCGGTACTTATCTTTGAACCGGTTCGCCGTGCCCGCCTGCACGGAATCGGTATAGTCAATGACGAATTTTTCTGATGTGAGGTAAAATACTTTTCGCCCCGGGTATTGTTTTTTAAACTGGTTGCCGACCGCCTGCACAAGGTGTGTCTTACCCCGTCCCGTATCGCCATAGACGAAAAGAGGGTTGTACGTGATACCGGGACGCTCAAGTGTGGCCTGCGCCGCCGCGTACGCGAGTTCATTGAACGAACCAATGACGAATGTATCAAAGGTGTAACGCGGATTCAAATTGTCGCTCTTATTAATATAGAATTCATCCAAGGGGAGCTCGAGTGCGCCACGGATGTTTCTATTCTCCCTCGGTATTTTGCGGTGCTCGTCTTTCACAATGAGATATTCAATATTGCGGAACTCGTACGACACGTCGCGGACAATCTTCAAGAGGAGCGCATGGAATTTTTTGAGATACCAATCCTTGAAAAACTGGCTCGGCACGCCGAGATACACAACCCCATCTTCTCCTATCCTCACAATGAAGCTGTTCCGGAACCATGTATTGAAATTAGCGGGGGAGATGGAGAGTTCAACCTGTGTGAGCATGTATTCCCAGAGTTCTCGCGGATTCCCTTTGTCCATAGTGTTAGGAGTATACGCCTATTCGGAAAGTGCAACACCCTAGCGTTTCGTGGAGAACCTGTTAGTATCATGTGTATAACGTAACCTTCATTTTATTGCATGACCAAACGAACGTACCAGCCGAAAAAACGCAAACGCGCAAAGACACATGGCTTCCTCTCCCGGTCCGCTACGAGCGCCGGCCGCAAGATTGTCCGAAGAAGGCGGCGCGCCGGCCGTTCTCGCCTCACCGCTTAACCCTCTCTGTGTTCTCACGCAGACAACGACTCTCGCGCACGGCATTTCCGTCTGCCCTTAAGGGCAGACGCCTCTCGTCGGCCAATTTCTCCGCCGTGATACCGACGAATACGAACGGATACGCGGTGGTTGTGTCAAAGAAGGTGTCCCACCTCTCGGTCACGCGGCATCGCATCAAACGCCGCACGCTCTCTGCCCTCCGGTCGCTTCCCTCCCTCCCCCCCTCCCTCATACTCTATCCCCGAGCGTCCGCGCTCAATACGGGGTATGATGAACTTCGGCGAGAACTAACGGAATTACTCTCGTGATATCAACTTTTTTCCACACGGTCTTCTATGACCCCATTTATAACGCGCTCGTCGCGCTCGTCGCGCTCGTTCCCGGCTCTGACGTCGGCGTTGCCGTCATTATCATCACCATCATAATCAGAATCGTACTCCTCCCTTCTTCTCTCTCGGCCGCGAGGACCCAGCGGGCGATGAAGATACTGGAACCGAGGATAAAAGAGGTAAAAGAAAGACATAAAGGCGATAAAGAAAAAGAAGCGCTGGAAACACTCGCTCTCTATAAAGAAGCGCAGGTGAATCCCTTTGCGAGCATTCTTACTGTATTCATTCAAATTCCAGTCCTGCTCGCCCTCTACTGGGTTTTCTATTACGAACCGTTCTCAACCGTGAGCGCTATCAACGCGGCGCGGCTCTACTCGTTCACGCCGATGCCGCAGACCGTGTCGCTTGAATTCCTCGGCATCATCTCGGTAGCGAGCAAGAGCCTCTTCCTCGCCGCGCTCGCGGGGCTCACCCAATTTATACAAGCGCACATGGCGCTCTCGGGGACCATGAAGCCCTCAAACGACGGCAGTATGCAGGGTAACTTCCAAAAGATGATGGGCATGCAGTTGAAATATGTGTTTCCCTTTCTTATTGCGATTATTTCGTACACAACTTCCGGCGCCATCGCGCTCTACTTCATCACGACGAATATCGCCGGCTCCCTGCAGGAGCTATACGTGCGCCGTACACTCCACGCCGAATCTCGCTCAACAGGCGAATCTGCCGGATCAAAGTGAGTAACTCCAGAGAGAACCGTCATTCTTATTCATAAAAACGAGTACCGTGCCCGCGGGATTAATCGCGAGCGCCTCGGCGTCAAGAGGAGCCTCTGTCTCCTGGGAGAAGTCCAACACGAGCTGTGCGTAGCGGCCCGCGACATCTATCTTCCAGATGCGGTCAGAAAACCGTATGACACCTTGGTACCAATCGTCCGGATAATTATACGCGGTTGACGGACTTATGGGGATGCCGCAATACACCGATGAATCGGTGGCGGCCCACACGCATTTGTCGGCGATGGTCGCGACAGGGAGCGGGAGCGCCTCGCCGTTCGCGGTGTTGATGAGCTCCATGTACATCGCCCCGCCGTTCGCGTAGCTTACGAGCACCCATTTCCCGAGCGGGCTCGCGAGAGCGACGAGGCCGTTGCGAGGCCCTGCGATTCTGGAAAAATTTCCCGCGCTGTCAACGAGAAATGCGAGGCCGGCGAGCGTCATCGTCGGCTTGGTAAACGCGAGGTACTGATTTTCCCCCGCGAAAGAGACGCGCAAAGCAGAGAGCGGGGACGTGAAAAGAGTGGACGTATGAGTCCCATCGGTGTTGGAAAGCGAGGCGACGGAGCCGCTCACGCCCGAGGCAAGCGTGAGAATTCTTGTTGAAGAGACGGCGATGTCAGCAAGATTCTGGGGGAGGAAGAATCCACCGGTACCGCTTGCAGGGAGCGCGTACGTATTGATGGTAGAGAAACGTTCGTCCGAGAGATAGCGCACAAACGTCGTTGACGCATTTGGGAGCCACACGGCGGACTGGATGCCCGGGAGCGTGCGGTTGCTTGTCCGCGTGAGCACTCTCGTCTTTGTCAGATATGAGAACACGTTCCCGCTCTCGCGCGCGATGTAGCTCACCGCGGCGTCCGGCGAAGAGCTCGCCCCGTTGGAAATCTGATTTCCAACGGGGCTCGCGTTCGCTGCCTTTATGTCCACGACCGACTCTCCCGGCACGACCGGTCCGGTGGTTATCTGCACAAGCCGCGGAGATACGACGACAGGCGTGCCAGTCGGGCTGTATGACGTGGTTGTCTGCTCTGCACCCGGCAATGCTCCCCGCTCTGCTACCGGCAGACCAGAGCTCTCTGTGGGCGCGACCGTGACGCTCGGAGCATTACCGAAGAAATAGAAGTACACTCCCGCCCCGACTCCGGCGAGAACTATCACAACTGCAATAATAATAAATGTACGTCGCATAGTTAATATTGAGTACAGACGGTGACGCCTGCTTTCCGAGCCGTTGCTCCTGTGTCGCTGTTGCTACTAAGAATTTGATTACAACTCATTGCGCCCGACAATCTACGGAAACACATATAGTTATTCCCACTACTATCTGTTGTTGCCAGTTCATAACAAGCTGCACCTGACG
>Ga0156214_141_pt1 | contig 14676 bp, 11 predicted proteins | sample RifCSPlowO2_12_FD_107864 | JGI IMG/M metagenome (GOLD analysis project Ga0156214, IMG submission 107864) | Candidatus Kaiserbacteria bacterium RIFCSPLOWO2_12_FULL_54_10
GCGAGAAGTCGTCTCCTATAGAGACCTACGCGAGCGACTTTTCCGACCGAGTAAAGAAGACCGGCGCGGTCACCGCGACCATCCTCGCGGCTGAACAAGATTCAGCACCGCGGCCCCTTCGCACGGAAGACATACCATCGTCTTCAAAGAAGAATCTCTTCTACAGTATCGCCGGCACAATGCTCGTCGTCATCGGCGCTGGCGCTGCCTATTTCTCTTACACACACTTCGCGGCCCCGCCTCTACCGGCTGTTATCGAGAGCGTGCCGATACCGATATTTGTCGATGAACGCGAACAAATCTCCGGTTCTGGGGCCGTCTTGCTCCAGGCGATAGAGCAGTCTGTCAGCCGCCCGCTCGCTCCTCGCACCGTTCGCCTCTTGTACACCGCGTCTTCGTCAACGTCCGACAGCATCTTCTCTTCTCTTCCGCTGTCGGCGCCCGACATTTTGCGCCGTAATGTGAATGCGGTCGGCAGTATGGCGGGAGTGGCCTCCGCCGGAGGCGGATCCGCCTCCGGCGGAAATGCGCAGAGCCCATTCTTCATACTCTCTGTCACGACATATCGCGATACCTTCGCGGGCATGCTCTCATGGGAGCGCATGATGCCGCGCGACCTTGAACCTCTGTTCCCCTCGTATCCAGCGGCAGTTCCACAAACAGTGGGAACGACAACGGTTTCGACTGGTTCGACTACGCTCACCACAGGTAGCTCACCGCAAGCCGCCGCGACCTCGACGCCGCCCGCCCCGGTATCCACCCCCGTCTTTCGTGATGAAGTCGTCGTCAACCATGACGTGCGCATCTATCGCGACGCCGCAGGGAAGAGCGTCGTCATCTATGGGTATTGGAATCCGACAACGCTCGTTATCGCGCGCGACCCGGGAACATTCGCCGAGATACTCAGCCGTCTCGCGACCTCCCCCACACAACAGTGATTCCTGCTATTATTCTGGGACTGCCTATTTGCAATGAAAACGGAACACTTTAAGAAGAAGTTGGAGGCCGAGAAAACGAGGCTGGAGGCCGAGATGGGGAGCATTGGCCGCCAGAATCCCGCTGTCCCGGGCGACTGGGAGCCCGTGCCGTCGGAGATAGGGATGGAAGCCGACCTCGTCGACCAGGCCGATGTGACGATGAGCCGCGAAGGGAATGCCTCCATCCTCGCCGACCTTGAGGCGCGTTACGACACCATTCTCTCCGCGCTCTCAAGAATTGAGAAGAAAAAATACGGCCTCTGCGAGGTATGCAACGGCAAGATTGAAGAAGCTCGCCTTGAAGCCGACCCCGCCGCCACGACCTGCGTGAAGCATCTCTAATTCTTAGGCTCACCACAAGTAGCAATGCCCGCAACACAAGCCAAAGTTGTAAAAACCGTACCCAAGCACGGGTACGCGAAGACGCTCGCCGCACAGCCGGTCGGTGCTAGCGCACAACTGGTTATCGTTGAGGCCGACCTCACGCGCGGACTCCATAATTTTTCGGTTGTCGGCCTCGCCGACAAGGCCGTTGATGAGGCACGCGACCGGGTTTCGGCAGCTATACGCCACTCCGGTTACAAATCGCCCAAACAACAGAATAAACGCATAGTTATCTCGCTCTCGCCTGCGGACCTAAAAAAAGAAGGCTCGCACTACGACCTCGCGCTCGCGCTCGCGTATCTCGTCGCCGCCGGCGAGGCGGAGCCTCTTGCCGAGAGTGCACTTCTTATAGGCGAACTCGCGCTTGATGGAACCCTGCGTGCGGTGAAGGGAGTCCTCCCGCAGGTGCTCGCCGCCAAGCGCAAAAAAATAAAAACAATTTACGTACCGCCCGGGAATGCGAAGGAAGCCCTGCTCGCTGATGACGTGGCGATTTATGCTCCTAACTCGCTTTCTGAACTTCTACAACACCTAAAAGGAGAGAGGCCATTACCGCGGCTCGTGCGCGACCGGCGCATGACTGCACCGCCGCCCGCGCTTGACCTATGCGATGTGAAAGGGCAGGAGAGCGCCAAGCGCGCGCTGGAGATAGCGGCCGCCGGCCGGCACAACATCGTCTTCTACGGCCCGCCGGGGACCGGCAAGACAATGCTCGCCCGGGCGCTCGCAGGGATTCTCCCGCCCTTAACCGACGACGATATGCTGGAGGTCACCGCGATACACTCAACGGCGGGACTCCTCGCCGACGGCGAGGCGGTCTATTGGCCGCCGTTTCGCGCGCCGCACCACTCGCTCTCCCACGTCGCGATGGTGGGCGGCGGCGCGTTCCCCAGGGCCGGCGAGGTGACGCTCGCGCACAAGGGTGTCCTCTTCTTGGACGAATTCCCAGAATTTGAATCGCGGGCGCTGGAGGCGCTCCGACAGCCGCTAGAAGACCATATCGTGACCGTCTCGCGAGCGCGCGCGACCATCACCTTCCCGGCCGACTGTATGATTGTCGCCGCGATGAATCCGGCAGACACGCTCTCCAACGATGCGCGCGTCGCGATGCGCGCCGCGCAGAAGCAGGCGCGCCGCATCAGCCGGCCAATCGTGGACCGCCTTGACCTCTGGATAGAGGTGCCGCTCGTCCCGCATGACACCTTGGCGAAGCTCTCTACGGGCGAGCCGTCCACCCGCGTGAGGGAGCGTGTCGTCGCGGCGCGCGCTCGGGTAGAGAAGCGCACCGGGAAGCGCGGGGCGACCAACGCCGCGCTCACGAGCCGACAATTAGATGAGAAAAGCGGCTTCAGCGCCGCCGCCAAAGAGGCCCTCATGAGCGCCGCCGCGCGCCTCAACCTCTCGCCCCGCTCATTCCACCGCACGATGCGCGTCGCACGAACTATCGCCGACCTTGCTGCTGCCGACTCGGTCACTCCCGCCTTCGTCCACGAAGCTTTGCAATATCGCCCCCGCGGCCTCTTCGGGTTTGAATAGTTGCGAGATTTTAGTTCCGTGATATACTTGTGAGCGGGTTCTGGGGGGCGCTGTCGTTTTAGCGCTAAATGTTGTTTGGCTAAAGTGGGGAAAGAAGATGAAAAGAATACGAAATATGCCGTCCGTCGCAGTTGTCGTGCACCCGGATGGCGGTGCGAAACATCCGGTCGCACTCTCTTTTGAACAGGAAGGTGCGTTGGGGAGGGCGCTGTGCGTTCTCTCAAAATTTTCAGACCAGCAACCTGTGGCGGTGATTGCTTCGTCGGCCGAAGGGATTTCGGAGTATACGAAGCTTATCGCTAAGCATCTCTGCACCGAAGAGGTGACGACTTGCGAAGGATTACTCCGCGACCAGGCGAGCGGGGATCTGGAAGACGGATGTGACTGTGTCGGAGATTACCTTGAGCCGCCCTATCCGTCGTTCGGGCTTGTCGTAGTCATCATTGCGAGGGATATCGCTCCCGCGTTGGTCCAATCGCTCTCGCGTCGCATCGGGAAGAAGTTTATGCCGATGTTCACACAGGGGATGACCCCCGTGTGGGTCGCCTGAAGCCATACCGTCTTGCCAAGAGACCGCCCCGCCGGTCTTCGGTGAGGCGGTCTTTTATTTACGAAATTATTGCGGAGTGCAGATGGAGCCGACACGGCAAGCGCGGAGAGGATTGGCCGCGCCGCGCACTTCAAAGTGGAGGTGCGTTCCGGTCACGCGGCCGGTCGCGCCGACATAGCCGATAACGTGGCCGGACGAGACGGATTGTCCGGGCGAGACGGCGACGGAGTTTAAGTGCGAGTAGAGCGTCTGCGTGCCATTCTCGTGCGTGATGACGACATAGTTGCCGTAGCCGCCGTTCCATCCGCTCCCGCGTGCGATGATGACGGTACCGCCTGCGGCCGCATGAACGGGAGTCCCGCGCGGAGCGCCGATGTCAACGCCGTTTCGGCCGTGGATGCCTTGTGTGATGCGGCCGCCCGGCAGAGGATTGCGGTAGTAACCGGCTATGAAGGAGCCTCCTCCGCTATTGAGGAGGGGAGACGAAAATTGCAGACGCGGCGCCGCTATTTCGCCGCCCGGGATGATAATGGTAGAGCCGACAGTGAGCGGCGCCGCGAGGTCAAGACCGTTGAACTGCGCGATTTCTTCCGCATCGGCGCCATACTTCTTCGCGAGAGATTTAAGCGTGTCGCCTTTCACGATGGTGCGTTCAATGCCCGATATCGGCAGGATAATGAGCGTGTCACCTGGGTGCACGTCTCGCGCGCTCTTGAGGTCGTTCGCCCAGATAATGGTGTTTATTGAAACGCCGAACATATCTGCGATATCCGAGAGCGTATCGCCCGGGCGCACCACATAGACCGAGATGCGGTCAGGCGACGCAGGGCCCCCAACGTCTGCAATCGTGCCCGAAGGACCGGCGTAAGCGAGAAGCGCCTTCCCGCCACTCGTTTGGACGGCATCACCGAGACCTTTATGCGGGTTCGGGTCGGAGTTCGTCGCGGCGACGAGCGCCGGCGTTCCGGAACCTGGGAATGAGGTATGTCTCGCCGCGCTCGCGTCTGTAGAAAACGGCCAAAACGCATTTGCGTAATTCGGCAGGACGATTGCGGCGAATGCCACAACCGCGAACCCTGATATGAAAAATCGTTGGTTGAATGTAATAGGGAAACGAAGGGAGTCGGTGTGTCTGCCAGATACAAGAATAGCTTATATACGCTGTATATAAGCCATTCCTTGAATACTTCCGTATCAGTCGATACAAAGAGTATAGCCGAGCGAAGCGGGGAGTCAACCAGCTATGCCGCTACCTGTGGAGAGCGGTTTATGCGCTATATTCTGCTAATGACGTATCTGGGAGGATTACATGACACACAGAAGCGTGCCGTGCTCGCGACAGACGGCCCCATCTTGGTCCTCGCGGGTGCCGGGAGCGGCAAGACGCGCGTGCTCACCACACGCGTGTATCACCTTATCCGTGAGGGTGTTCCCGCCGACAAGATTCTCGCCGTGACTTTTACCAATAAGGCCGCGCGAGAAATGAGAGACCGTGTTCGTGCGATGCTTGGCAACGACGGGCCGGTCCCCTTCATCGCCACCTTCCATGGTCTCGGCAGAGAACTTCTGGAGAGTTACGGGAAGGTCATCGGTGTTCCGCGATACTTCAGCATCTACGACCGCGACGACTCGGAGAAAGCGGTCGCCGTCGCGCTCAAGGCGCTTGACATCGGGACAAAGGAATTATCACCAAGGGCGGTGCTCGGTAGAATCTCGCGGCATAAGGGGGAGGGAGTGCGCGCGAGCGAGTTTGCCGAGATACACGGCCATTCAAGCTTCGGGAACAGAGTCGTCGCAGAGGTGTGGCAGAGATACGAGAAGGCGCTCCAAGCGGAGAAGGCGCTGGACTTTGACGACCTTATCGCGCTCCCCGTGCGCCTGCTTGAAGAGCACGACGACATTCACGCGAGAGCACAGAGCCGCTGGCGTTACATCCACATTGACGAATATCAGGACACAAATGAGCTACAAGAGCGGCTCGCGGGCCTTCTCGCAGAGAAACACAGAAATCTCTTTGTCGTCGGCGACGGCGACCAGTCAATATACGGATGGCGCGGGGCGAAGATGGAAAATATTTTAAATTTTGAAAAGAAATATCCGGAGGCGCAGACGATTATCCTTGAACGCAACTATCGTTCAACGAAAAATCTGGTGGACGCGGCAAACGCAGTCATTGAGAAAAATAAGAATCGCAAGGAGAAATATTCAACGACTGAAAAAGCTCCCGGCGAGCCAATCGTCGTGTACATCGCCCACAGTGCCGAAGACGAGGCGCGTTGGATAGCACACCGGATAAAAAGCCAGATGTCAGAAGGCCAGAAACCAGAAGAAATTGCAGTTCTCTTTCGCACCAACTTCCAGTCACGAGCGCTTGAAGAGGGACTGCTCCGCGCAGGCGTGCCCTACCGGCTCCTCGGCACGCGCTTCTTCGCGCGCAGGGAGGTGAAGGACGCGCTCGCGTGGATGAGGCTCGCACTTGACTCTTCACGAGAGGCGGACAAGATGCGCGCGGCCTCTTCGCCGCCGCGCGGGCTCGGCAAGGTCACCCTCGGGAAACTCGTTGCTGGACGGCGCGGAGAGCTGCGCACGGGCGAGCTCGCGAAGGTTGAAGCGTTTGAACGCATCATCAGCGAGCTCGCAGGGGCGGCTGAGACGCTCATCCCTTCGGCATTCGTCAAACTCGTCGTTGAGAAGAGCGGTATGCGCCGCGCGCTCGTTGACGAAGGGAACGCTGACGACCGCGAACGCTTTGAGAATATAGAAGAGCTCGCCTCGGTCGCCGTACGGCACGACCACATTCCCGGGAAAGAGGGCATCGCCGCATTCCTCGCCGAAGCCGCCCTCGCGAGCGACCAAGACGAGCTTGATCGCCCTCAAGGAGGAGGAGTCACCTTGATGACCGTCCACGCGGCAAAGGGGCTTGAATTCAATACGGTCTTCGTGAGCGGTATGGAGGAAGGACTGTTTCCGCATCAGGGTATGGGCCTGCCTGCGCAGGCAGGTAGCGGGGACGACCGCGATGAAGAAGAGGAGCGGCGGCTCTTCTACGTCGCGATGACGCGCGCGAAGGAACGTCTTATCCTCACCCTCGCCCGCGTCCGTAAAATCTACGGCAGTGACTCTATCACCGCCCCGTCGTCATTTCTTGCGGACATAAACTCGTCGCTCCTCGCCTTTGACGAGAGCGGTGGCGATAGAATTATTGAGGTCTAATCCGTCTTGTCCATTTCTGGCAATTCAGGGGTTCCGTGGAAATGGGCGTGAAGTGACTGTTCTATAACCTTCTTTTCTTTTGGTTCAAATTCGGAATGCCCCTTGTATTGGTCACTGAATAAATACCGCAATCCCTCGTCAACATGATTTGAATGCATTCCTGACAAGCCATACTTCTTGGTGATATGAACTACCGCGGCTTCAAGCGCATTGTTCACCCGCTCCTGACCGTGTGTTTGTAGTCCGGCCTCTTTTTGTAAATGCTTAAACCGCTCAAGAACATGATGGTCTTGAAGGTCTCGATGAGTAAACTTTTCGTGTTGAGGGTATTCCATATACCGAGTATTGTACACCTATGCGGGCAAAAAAGTCACTTGGGCAGAACTTCTTGATGCATGCGCGCATTGCGGAGAGGATTGCGCTCACTGCGAAGCTCGCAAGCGACGCGGTCGTGCTTGAAATCGGTCCCGGAACGGGGATGCTCACGCGAGAACTCCTGAAATTAGCGGGGAAAGTCATCGCATTGGAGGCCGATAAAGAACTTTTTGAAAAATTGCAAGCCGACTTTGCAGATGAAATTGCAGAGAAGCGGTTAGAACTCATTTACGGCGACATCCGCGTTTGGGATTTTGAAATGTACCTTAATTCACGCTATAGCGTAAAAGATGGTGCATCCGATTATCAAGTGGTGGCAAATATTCCATACTATCTGACCGGTGAGATATTCAGGAAATTTCTTGAGGCAGAGAATCAGCCGAGCTCTATGACACTACTTGTGCAGAAAGAGGTTGCCGACCGCATTGTTGGAAATCCCGAGCGAAGTCGAGGGGCTCGCGGTGGCAAAGAAAGTATTTTATCGCTCTCGGTAAAAGCGTACGGTACGCCCAAACGAGAATTTCTCGTACCGCGCGGTGCCTTCACACCGGCGCCTAACGTAGATTCTGCGGTGCTTACGATTCGCGATATCTCGCGGAAGAATTTTGCTACAAAAAGGCAAGAGAAACAGTTTTTTAAGCTTTTGCACGCCGGCTTCGCCCATAAACGCAAGTTCGTGCGGAAGAATCTCTTGGAGGCAGGCCTTTCGGCGGGCGATATCCCCGAAAAGGCTCGGGCCGAAGACCTCCCGCTCTCCACATGGCTTGGACTGTGTAGATAACCACAGTTTCTGGCCGCACTCGACAGTGTGATGGGGAATCAACTGCTATACTTTATATGTACTATGGGGCAGATTCTACGAAACTGGCGAATCGGGGCCGCGGTGATTTTCTCGGTCGTGAGCATCATCGGCGCCTACATGCTCGCACGCGGCGTCAGAACGCCGCAGGTCGCAGAGGCGTCTGCCGAGTCGGCGCTCCTGCAGGCCATCGCCACCAAGGATACTGACGGCGACGGCCTCCCCGACTGGGAAGAGGCCCTATACGGGACCGACCCGCGCGTAACCGACACTCTTAAGCTCGGCATGCAAGATGGCGAGGCAGTCGCTCGCGGGCTCATCGTGCCGAAGGCGATTGCCGATATCCCGCTCGTCACCCCCTCGCCAGTCTCGCTTGACTCCGACGGTCTCCCTCCGCCTCCGGCAGAGGGTACGCTCACCGCCGCCTTCGCGAAGAACTTCTTCACGCTCTTTATGGCGGCAAAGGAGGCGAACGGCGGCGGCGACCTCTCTGAAGCCCAGATGAGCGAGGTCGCGAATCAGGCGCTCAACTCGCTCGCGTCTACCGTCACTGTTGCTCCTGATTATAAATCGGCAAAAGATATTAACGTTTCTGGCTCGGGCGCGGACGCGCTGACGTCGTTTGCGGTACAGGCCGAGGCAGTCCTGCTCAAGAACACCATCAATGCGACGACGAGCGAGCTCAACTACTTGAAGAGCGCGGTAATGAACAACGATACGACAGCCATCCCGCATCTCGCGTCAATAGCGAAGGGCTACCGAGACTCCGCGGTCGGTCTCTCGATGCTAGCGGTGCCTCAAGAACTCGCCGCAGACCACCTTTTATTGATTAACGCGATGATGCGCGTGAGCGAGGTCACCAACGACTTCGCGCGCGTGACCGAAGACCCGCTCGCGACGATGCTCGCGCTCCAGCTGTACCCGCAGGCAGTCTCCAATCTCGGGACAGCGTTTATACACATCGGCCAGATATATAAGACTGCCGGGATAACTCTCCCTACCGGTACCCCGGGCGCCTCATTCGTGAATCTCATTGAGAATCTTGTGGCGAAACAAGCCGCTAAAAAACAATGAAATCACGCCCACTTACCACCGCACTTGCAATCTTTCTCACGGTTGTACTCATCGCTCCATCGGCGTTCCTTGTTGCACCGCCTAAGGCGCACGCTGCCCTCACTTCTGTGATAGAAGTGGGATTGAATCTTTTCGAGAACACTATCGGCGCTATTGAGGAGACTCTTAATGTTATATCTACGTATACAAACACCGCTGCGAATGTCGCGGAACAGATTAATACGTATGTTCTCCAGCCGCTCGCCTTCGTTCTCTCGGGGAACTTAATGAAGATGCTCACCTCTGGCGTCATAGCGTTCGTCATCGGCAAGGCCAATGGCACCGGCGTCCCGCAGTTCGTCGTAGACGTGAACCAATCTTTGCAGACGGTGGGAGACTCGGCGGCGCTCGCGTATCTGCGGCAGTTCGGGACCAATTCTAATTCGCCTTTTTCTGCATCAATCGCTTCCGCTCTGAAGAATAATTATCTGCAGAAGACGTCGCTCGCCGGCTTCTGGGCGGCGAACATGAATACGCTCGCGCGGACCTCGCCAAATGTCCCCGCCTACCTCTCGGGCCGCTGGTCGCAGGGCGGTATCGCCGCGTGGTTCGCGCTCACAACCCAGACCCAGAACAACCCGTACACCTTTTATCAGAGCGCCCAGGCCCAGATGGCGGGCCTTGTGGGGTCTGGCGCCGGCGGCGCCACTGGCGTGCGCCTCTCACAACTCTCGTGGGGCCAAGGATTTATGTCGTGGTGCGGCGCGCGCGAGGGAACCACAGAGGACAATGACGGGACGGCGATGGAGGAGACCACCACAGAGGACAATGACGGGACGGCGATGGAGAGCGGGGGTGTCAACCCGGGAGACCCGTGTACCGACGAGGACGGCAATCCGGGCACTATTAAGACACCCGGCTCGCTCATTAAATCAACGCTTGACAAGGTGCTTGGCGGGCAACAGGACCAGATAGTCCGGATGGGGAATGTCGGCGGGCAGATAACCGGCATTTTGAGCAATATCGCGACGGTTATGCAGACGGCGCAATTCGCATCGCAGATTCTCGGCGGCTCTGATTCGGGAGGACTCTTCGGAGTTGACAGCCCCACGGCGGGGAATTCAAGGTCCGCGCTCTACAATTTCACTCCGACCCAAAACGCGGGAGGCTTTACCTCGGACTACTTGGGCGTCTCCAACTCCTCTATATACCAAAGCGCGGCAACGATTGGGGCGTCCGGTTCTGATAAAGCCAAGCTTATAGAAATGTACCAATCGGGGTGGGATGCTATAGGCGCTTCGGCAAATGCCGCGTCAATAAATCTGACGGACCTCGCGAACTTCTGCACGACGGCGGCGAATACCGAATCAGCGAGCGAGTCGCCGAATACGGCCTTTATAAATGCGGCGAGGGGGCAAGCGACCGACGCACAGACTGCTCTCGCGACTGAGGTCGCGCCCGTGCTAAACAGAGTGGCCGCCGTCGGCCCGATAACCGCCGTGGCGCTCGCGATGGTAGAAAAAATCCAGTGCGAGCTGAACGCGCCAGCCAACACAGTGGTGTACTGCGACCTTAAGAGTCCGACCGTGCCCACGAATGTGACGACGGAGTACCCCGCCGATATGCAGACGCTCCAGACAATGCCTCCCACGGCTGAAGATGTCGCCGCTCTACAACAAGAGTCGCAAGATTTTGGCGGTATAGGAGCGCAAGAAAATCCGGCTGGTTCACTCACTGTCTCTGCGAACCCGTCTGTTGTTGACCAGATGAATCTCATCAGCGCGAACGCACAGGCGCTCAAGACCTCGGTCTGCACCCAAGGCGGCCTGGGCATAGATTATGGAGGCGGCTGATATGCGGAGATTCCTTTCAACAGTGAGTATCGCCCTCGCGCTCTTTGTCGTGGCGCCCGCCGCGCACGCGGCCGAATGTACTACTGATGGCCAAGCATGCACACTTTCAGGAGGAGGAACTGGCACATGTACAAAAGATGAAACTGAAAGCTTGGTCTGTACCCCGCCTGTAGGCACTGTTATCAATGTCGCCGCCGCGAAAACAGCGACCGACGGCAAATTGGGGCCGTCGGGCTCGCCCGAATATACCTATAACGGCATCATGGCCTTTATCGCGAGCCTCTTCGCGTGGCTTCTCGGGGTCGCGGCGCTCACGCTGGACGGCGCGGTGTACTACACCGTCGTCACGATGGGGAGCTATGTGAAAGAGATCGTCGGCGTCGGCATCGCGTGGCGCGTTATGCGCGACATCGGCAATATCTTCCTCATCTTCGGCTTCCTCGCCATCGGCATCACCACCATCCTGAATGTGGACTGGTACGGCGGCGGGAAGAAGATGCTCCCGATGCTCCTGGTCGCCGCTGTCTTTCTCAATTTCTCGCTCTTCATATCCGAGGCGGTGATAGATACGGGCAATCTCTTCGCGACGCAGATTTATACGCAGATTAACGGCGGCAAGCCGGCCGGAGACAAGCTGTCGCCGGGAATTTTTACCGCGATTAAACAAGAGGGCATTTCTAACAAAATTATGGACCAGCTGGGGTTGCAGGTCATCTACGGCAGGGCGCTTGATTCCAAGACTGCAGAAGAAATGTTCAAAAATTCCGCGCTCATCGGCTTCATGAGCATCCTGCTCTTCCTCATCGCGGCGTTCGTGTTCTTCTCGCTCGCCTTTATACTCATCGCACGATTCGTCATTCTCCTCTTCCTCATCATTCTTGCACCCATCGGCTTCGCCGGCCTCGCGGTACCGCAAATGAAGGGTACAGCGGACAAGTGGTGGCACGCCCTCTTTGAACAGACCATCACCGCGCCGGTCCTGCTCCTCCTGCTCTACATCGCGCTCCTCGTCATCACCGATAAACAATTCCTCAAATTCGGTTCCACTCCCGATTGGATAGGATTTGTGAAGGGGGATAATTTCACTGGTTTTATGAGTATGATTCTGGGCTTCCTTATCGCGATGGGACTCCTCCTCGCCGTCGTCATCATTTCTAAAAAAATGTCCGCCTTCGGCGCCGCTACGGCAATCAAATTCGGTGCCGCTGCATCATTTGGAGCGTCAGCGTATGGAGCAAGCGCTTTGTTCGGCGGCGGCGCCTTTCTGGCGAGGAAGGGATTGCAACGCTATGCTCCGAATAATAGGGCCGTACGTGCCATTTCAAATTATGCGTTGCGTCCACTTGAGAAACGTAAGTTCGACTTCCGTTCTGCTGGCGTAGGAGCCGCGCTCGGGGCTGTGGGTGTGAGTGAAGTAGCAACTCCGGTCGCTGGCTCAACAGTTGGTCGAGGTAAACAGGGCGCAGAGTGGTTTAAAAAGACCGGCCAGGAAGCTGATCGCCAGTACCAACAAGAAACTATTGTTCCGAGACTCAATGCCGCGGTTCAGAGGGCTCTGCAGACTGGCGACACCGCTGATTATAAGCAGGTCAGCAACATCCTGTCCTCAATGAGTGACAAAGACTTTGAAACAAGCTCTGCACAACGTGCTCTCATAAATAATCCGACCGCCGCCGCGATGTTGCCGCAAGCACGCTACGAAAAAGTTCAGCAGAGCGAGGCCATCTCTGATGCGAGAAAGGCCGAAATCGCCCAAGCTCGACGTGACGGTGACAATCCAGATAACGATTTGTCGCGCTTCAATATGAACCCCGCGAATGCGTACGGACCAGGACATCCGCTTGCTGGCCAAACTCGTGGGCAGGCGGCAATTAATGGAATGAATACGACAGCCCGTGGCCGACTTGGTGGCGGTGTTCTTACAGAACCGACTCCGCCAGGAGCACCTCCAGGTACACCACCATTCCAACCGCGACTCGCAACCCTAAATCTCCTTAACGGTAGCGATTTTGACGCTATCCGCCGCACTGGAGAACTCATTCCAGACCATCGAGAAGCAATAGGCAGATACATAGATGATATGCTCGCACACCTCCCACCTCATCCGTCAGCGCGCCAGTTGAGTATTAGAGCCGCCGCCGCCGCACCAAATTTCAGGTCCTACTACAATCTCCCTTAGTATATGAAACACTATTCCACCAAAGAATTGTTACAGATAAGCGATACAGCCCCCGCTTCCATTCGAGACGCTCTTTCGTCGGAGAATACGATTACGACTATCACAAATCTGGGTGTCAATTTAAAGTTGCATGTCGACCAGCTTGGATTGGTTGCAGAACTAAATGTACAAATGCTCCTCGGGCTCGTGAATCCGCAGGAGTTTTTGCAAGAGTTGATTGCTGCGGGGGTTCCGGATGCGGATGCACGGCAGATTATGACTGAAATCAATCAGAAAATTTTTGTGCCGTTGCGCGAGGAGATGCGGAAAGGGTCAGCACAACCTCCGCGCCCTGCCGAGGTTCGCCAGCCGGTAAGCGTAGCGGGGCCGCAAGCGCCCCTGATGTCGCAACAGGGGATGATTATTCCCGCGAACCCCTCTCTGCCGCCTCGCCAGTCGCAGGTAACCGTCTCAATGCCGAGGTACATCCCCCCGACATCTACTAAGTGGGGGAGTCAGGCTTCTCCGGTCCTCCCGAAGTCCCCGCCGGCGCCGGCTCGGCGGCAGACGGATACCAGCAGGCTACTTGAAGACCACGAAGAGCCCCACATAGAATTAGGCAAGGCTCCAGCGCCACTACGGATTTTTCCTCCCCGCCCAATCGCCGCCCCTCCACAGAATCTTCCGGGTGTCATGCAACCTCCTCCTATTCCCAACCCTCCCCCCGCTTCGCCTCCTCCGGCCCCTCCAGCATCGTATTCTAACGACCCATACAGAGAGCCTATCGAACCGTAAGCGATACTTCATCGTGCTGGCGAGCATATTGCATTTCCTGCGCTATTCCTTTATATTGTCATTGACCCCTCGGGGTCTTCTTTTTCTAAATGGCAACAATAAATCAACTCTCCAAGAGAGGCCGTAAGAGCAAATCGTCTAAGACGACCGTGCCTGCGCTCGCCCGTGGCTTTAATACGCTCAAGAACCGCCCGACCTTTTATCCCTCGCCATTCAAGCGCGGTGTCTGCACCAAGGTGACCACCAAGACCCCGCGCAAGCCGAACTCCGCTATCCGCAAGATCGCCCGCGTCCGTCTCACCAACGGGATGGAGGTCACCGCCTACATCCCCGGAGAGGGGCACAATCTGCAGGAACACTCGGTCGTGATGCTTCGCGGTGGCAGGGTGAAGGATATCGGTGTGCAGTACACCATCGTGCGTGGCAAGTTGGACACCGGCGGGCTGGAGAAGCGCCGCACCGCTCGCTCCAGATATGGAGCGAAAAAGCCCAAGTAAAATTCGAAGCACGAAATCCGAAACAAATATGAAATTCCAATTTTTTAATTTTCAAAACATTAGTGCTTTGAATTTGTTTCGTGCTTCGGATTTCGAGCTTCGTGCTTATTTAACGTATGCGTAGACCTCTGAAGAAGAAGCGCGTGTGGCGTCCTGACCTTAAATACGGTTCGGAGACGCTCACTCGTTTTATCAATACGGTGATGTGGAGCGGGAAGAAGGATACGGCGCGCGCCGTCGTTTATGATGCGCTCGCTTCTATCGAGAAGGGGGGCGCGAATCCGCTAGAGACCTTTGAATCCGCGCTCCGCAATGTTTCGCCTTTGATGGAAGTGCGTTCGCGCCGCGTCGGCGGGGCGAATTATCAAGTTCCGCGCGAAGTTCCGCAGAATCGCCGCCTCGCGCTCTCCTTCCGCTGGCTCATCGGCGCGGCGCGCGCCAAGAAGGGCAAGCCGATGGCCGAGAAGCTCGCCGCCGAACTCCTCC
>Ga0156214_104_pt1 | contig 7232 bp, 10 predicted proteins | sample RifCSPlowO2_12_FD_107864 | JGI IMG/M metagenome (GOLD analysis project Ga0156214, IMG submission 107864) | Candidatus Kaiserbacteria bacterium RIFCSPLOWO2_12_FULL_54_10
GTGGGCGCGTGCGAGGTCGCGATTATGATTCCCCGACATCTCCGCAATCATAAAAACCGGGCTATCGGGTCCGATTGCGTGTGTGCCTATTTTGATTTCGGCGTTCTTCATTTCAGAATTCATTGGGCACTCCTTCAACATATTCCGTATATCCCTTGTAGATTTTGGTTCCCGTTTTGGGCGGCAGATACGGAGAAGCGGGGAGCCTCTTCTTTTCTTCCAGAGACCACACCAAATCCTTGAATCCGAGCTTGTGCCGGAAGACCACCGTACTGGAAAAGCGCGGGTTTATCTCAAACACGACCGGCCCTCTCTTGGTCAACCGCAACTGGACATTGATGCTCCCTTTGAGTGTGAGCGCTTTCGCCAATTCCGTGAGCACGCGCGTTATCTCCGGCTCGTCGACCACCTCTCCTCCCATTGTGTAGCCGGTCATGCCTCCAGAAAGTTTTCGTTTCATAACAATAGTCCGTATCTCTCCGTCCAGACAGCCGTAGACGCCGGCGGTATATTCTTCGCCGTCAAGATACTCCTGCCAGATATTGCCCGGACGCTTGGCGGTGAAATACGCGACCGAAAATTCATCAACAATCTCAACGCCCCCTTTGTCTCCCGTACCGCGACTTTTGACGATGCAGGGGAGCTCGCGCGGCGTGCCGTCGGCAACCAACATCGTCCACGGATACAAGAGCCCGAGCGACTTCAAGAATTCCGCCGTCGCGACCTTGTCTATGGCGACGTCAAACACTTCGCTGTTCGGTATGACGACCGGGATGCCGGCAAACGTCTCGGTATATCCGCTCCGGTACCAGAGACGTATCTCCGCCTCGGACATCGGGATTACCACGTCAATAGTATATTTCTTGATAAGCCGCTCCGCTTCTTCAAAATAACGGGGGTCATTGACGCGTGGCAGGATATCGCATATATCAAAGACAAATGTCCCCGCATTGTCGGGTCGTATGTCCGAGCCGACGAGCGTGCGCGCGAGCCCCTCCTTTCTCAAGATACGGGCGAGACCGGTGCCGATATCGCCTCCACAGCCGGTCACCAGTATGGCGTTATATTTTTCCATATTTTTTTCTCGTGAGCACATCGGCAAGATACGACACGGCTGGGTCTATCCGCTGCGCTTCTTGTAACACGGGAAGTATATCAAACATCGTCCGCCTTTGTACAACGCTTCGGTTCGCTGTATCAATAATCGCCCAGCCCGCCAAATTGCCTATGTCGCGGGGTTGTCCGACTGACCCTGCGTTGAGCACCACCGTGCCTTCATGGGCATACACAAACGGGCGGTGCGTATGTCCCAGCAACACGAAGTCAGCGTCTTCAGCCGCACATCTACGGAGTACTTCTTCGCTCGCATCCGGATAAATATACTCGTTGGTGTCCCAAGGAGAGCCGTGGCACAAGAGGAAGGTCACGCCGTCGAGCATAACGCGAGATGTCGTCGGGAGCGCGAGTAGCTCTTTGGCCTGCGCGGTAGAAAGCTTTTCAAGCGCGAGGGCGACGCCACTGCCATATTTCGCCCGAATTTTTTCCTTCGCCTCTTCGTCGGTCTGCGACACTTCCATCATCGTTTCGTGATTCCCGCGTATCATCGTCGTTTTGAATTTCGCGAGCTGTGCGAGCACGTCGTGCGGGTTATAGTAGTATCCGACGAAATCGCCAAGGACAAGGAGGTGGTCAATGCCCGCGTCCGCTACTTCAGCAAGTACCGCCTTCAGCGCAACATCGTTCCCATGAATGTCTGCGAGGACTCCTATTTTCATACCTGTATATACTCACGAATGAGCCTCTTCGCAACGGTGTGAGGGTCGGAGAGCTCATGATCTTTTTTATAGTTCTTGAACTCTTCGCTACGTGGGAATTCGTTGGGACTTGCTTCTCTGATCACTGCTTGCATGGGCGTATCCATAATCCCCGGGTCGAATTCATGAACTCGTATTCTCCCGCTACTCTTCTCTTGCGCCGCCACCACTGCATAAAACATCTTGAGTCCAGCCTTCGTCGCGCAGTAAAGCGGCCAACCGACGATGGGATGTCGTGCTGCGCCAGTCGAGACATGAATGACCGTGAGCGTGCGTATACCGATTAGCGCCGCCAGAGCATTCGTGATGCGTATCGGGCTTATGAAATTGGTCTCTGCGGCCGCGTTCACCTGCCCGCTTTGGAGAGCACCGACCGACCCGATGGGTTGGATTATTGCGGCGTTATCAATGAATATGACCTCCCCGGTTCTGACGAGCTTGCGCAGTTTCTCTATCGTGCGCTCCACCTCCCCGCTCTTGCTCAAGTCGCAGGCGAGAAGTGATACGTTTTCTCCCGCGCCAGCCTTCTGCTCTTCCAAAAATCTTCGGGATATACAAATGAGACGCTCACCAACGCTGTGAAGTTCATCAAAGAGGGCCTTCCCAAGGCCGGACGACACTCCGGTGATGACGATGGTCCTCTCTCTCATATATATTCCAATAGTACTCCTAGCGCTCGCGCTTGTCTTCGGGGGGAGCGCTCTGATACGTCCCCGCCTTAATCGCCGCCAGTCCGCGCGCCTCGGACGTCAATCGGGTCTGATACGCGGCCGTCCTCTTTATTTCCGCAAACCGCTCGACAAATGCGGGGTCGGCCGCCGCGAGCACCGACTCTGACGAGACGAAATCCACAACGATATTACTCTTCGTTTGTTCATAGAATGCCCTAACGCGAGGAATCTGGAATCCACTTAAAACAAAAACGAGTTTCTTCCACCCTTTCTCCGTGGCGAGCCGCACTGCCTCCTGGACTTGGGTGCCTGCGTTTATTGACTCTGTCTCTTCTATGATGCGCTCGCGCGCGACACCTAAACTGGCTACTTCTCCAGCATAGACCTCCGCTTGTGCAGGGAGTTCGCCCGTGACCCTTCTTGAAGTGGTGACGATGTACGCATCGGGATATTTCTTGGCGAGCAGGGCGGCGGCCTCTACGCGGTCGCGGCCTCCGAGCGTGCCGAAGGCGTCGGTGTTGTCGTACGTGGTGGTGCGCCAGCGTGTTCGCCCGCTTTCTTCATACGGAATCGTTCCTGCTGAAAAAACAATAATAGTGTCAGGAGTCATGCTAAGAGCATAACAAAGAAAAAGGGCTCGAGGTTTCCCCCCAAGCCCTTGCCGTCCCCGAACGTGTCCAGGGGAAATTAGACCTGCCGCACCGCGCGCCTAGCCTGTCGCGTCCTATGGATCTCCCAGAGCCCGTAGAAGACGAAGTAGATCGCGTTGCCGACGATGATGTTGAACGCAAAGCCGGCGTTTGATGCCCATGCCTCAAATACTCCCCCCGTGTAGGAGAGGTTCAGGAGATGGATGAGCACCCAGATCTCAAGTACGTTGTTGGAAACGCCCTTGAGGAAGAAACTGCGCGGGTAGTCTGACGCCTTCTTGGCTATCGTCTTGATGTGATTCGTTATCACCCAGACGACAATGCCGGTCGCGATGATCGCCGTAGTGGTCTCGAGCATCCACCCCCAACCAAAAGTTGACGGATCGGCGTGCCGCACTGCCCCAGCAACCAGGCCGAGTATGGCAGACGCCACAAGCATTGCAATGCCTCCTCGCTTTTCTCCCACACTTGGATACCACTGTCGCCCGATCCCTACTCCTACCTGCCAACCGATGATGGCCAACAAAACAGCCATAAGGATGAAGGCCCACAAGGTAAATCCTCCCATCATCCAGCGGCCGACCTGCATGAAGAGCAACAGAAACCAGTGAGTGAAGTCGATCGCTTGCGCTTTGATGTTGACCTCGCCCCCTTTTCGAATTTTCTCGAGCAGATCGGCCTGGCCCGAGAACATAAGGAATAAGGCGACGGCCGGTATGTAGTACGCGATATTGTGGAATACCGAATCCCAACCGCCTATCGTGTAGCAATAGACCGCGTATGCAACTAGCGTGGTGAGGGCAATGCGATACCCCCACGTACAGAGCGTCTTGAACATGTTAGTCCCTTTTTGTGATGTGACTCGGTTACATTTTTACCCGTGTTGCACTATACACCACCACTCTATTTCGTCAAGAATCGCGACTTTGTTTAATTTTGCCCCACAGGCTTGGGTTGATGGCGCCGCGGTTGAGATCGCCGAAGGCCTCTTTTATTTCAGCCGCGAGATTACTTTTGTTTACCGTCTGTTTGTTTGTGATATTGATGTCCTCTGTGAGCTGGGCGAGGGTGTCAACGCCGAAGACGATATTGCCTGCGCGGCACGCGGAGCGCACAAAGCGGAGCGCCGCTTCAGCCTGGGTCAACCCGTTGTGTGTAGCGATGGCGATAAATCGCTCAAGGTGCGGGCGCAGGTACAAAAGGTGCGTTGGTAGCTCGTTTGGCCGCATGAGCAGGAGCCCTTGCAGGAATGGGCCGCGGGCGAAGACGGCCACGTTATTCTTCTCCGTGATATCAAAAAAGTCGGTTGCGTCCAGCCGCTGGTCAAACGCATTATAGGGCACCTGCACATAATCCACGCCGAGCTCGGCCGCCTGTAGGGCTTCTTCTTCATCATAAACCGACACGCCGATATTCTTCATGAGGCCGGCATCTTTAGCTTTTTGCATCCCCGCTACCATATGGCTCAAGTAGATGTAGTGAGGCGAGTGGAATAAATAGCCATCCAGAGAATCAACACCGAGCCGCTTGAGCGATTTTGCAAGCTCCGTCCGCACAACGTCACTGGCTTTTGTCCCATCGGGATAGTCGTTGAGCGCATGCGGCCTCATTTTGGAGATGATGCGGACCTTGCTTGCGAGCGAACGCTCGCGCACCCATTCGCCAAGAACGTCTTCTGCGGTACCGTAGGCATATGCGGTATCAAACGTGTCAATGCCCTTCGCGAGGGCCGTATCCAATATTGAGAACGCCTCTTCCTTCGTCGGCTGGCCGTGGGAATTATTGAGTCCGTACGGCATGCCGAGTTGAACGGTCCCGAGTACGAGCGTGGATTTATTCATGGTGTTTTCTAAACTTTTCATCTTCTTCCAGTGATTTCGCGAGGCCTTCGTAGCCCGTGCCGACGTTGTGTATGTCTAAAAGCTCCGGATGCCGGGCGAGCAACACAAGCACATCGTCTTTAGTAAAACTCTGGTTTATTGGATATAGTTGCTCAAATATTTTCGTGACAAAATCAAAATCGGCCTGTGTATCAACCGACCAGTGCATTCGCGAGTTGTCTCCCCCTCCTTCCTGCCACGGCTCGCTCGTGAAGCGCTCCGGATGATTCCTGATGTAGAGCGTCACGTGCTCGCGCTCCGAAGGCATTGTCGCTTTGCTCGCCGCCTCCTCTAGTGCAAAGAAAGAAAAAACTTCGGTATCAAGGCCTTCGGGGTAGTTGGCGGGCGTGCTGGTGTAGTCAAGTTTTTTTCCAAAAAACCTCTCTACCACCTCGTCTATGACCTGCGGGTCATGGAGCACGCAGTCTCCCGTGAGCCGCACCACCGTGTCCGCATGGGCTTCTGTAGCCGCTCTGTAAAATCTGTCCAGCACATCTTGTTCGCTACCGCGAAAAACCTGTACGCCACACTTTTTTGCAAGCTCTGCAGTCGCATCATCTTCTGGCCTGTCCGTCGTCGCAACGACTATCATATCAAGTTTCTTCGCGCGCTTCACGCGCTCAAGCATTCGCGCGAGCACTGGTTCACCGAGTAGCGGTTTCAGTATCTTACCCGGCAACCGCACTGACCCCACCCGCGCTTGAATAATGGCGACCGTCCTCATGGCTTAATGGTAGCACATCATTGACAGTGAGCAACAAATATGCAAGACTTTGTCCAGAAGGTTGCACGGGTGTGCAATCTATATATTCACGGGAAAGATTCTTCCGTTTTCGTCCAAAAGGAGTAGCCAATGAACACCAACGAGTTATTGTCCACGATCGAAAAGGCCCGGCGTGCCGAAGACTACAAGAGCATGAATGTGGCAACGGAGACTCTCAATATGCGACTCGAAGGAGACACGTCGCCAGATGCGTGGGCAACCCGCAGTAAAATGACGTATGAACTGCACATGGCCGCCTACCAGCAGGCTAAGTCGTCGCTCCAGAAGTCTCTGGGTCTCGCGGAACAGTCGGCGACAGAGGCGCGAAAGGCCGGCGATGTTGCCGGCGAGCTCTTCACGCAGATGAACACGGGCGGCTTGCTCCTGCCCGCTCTCGGCAAGATGCAGGAGGCCATGGCACTGTCGAAAAAGGTGGCTGACGAGGCAGAAGCGCTCGCCACTGCGGCAACCGACGAAACGGAGAAGAAGCGGCTCCTTCGCATCGCGGCAAACGCCTATTACCACCGCATCAGGATGACGATGGAGCTGCACGGCGACCCGCGCGTCCTCAGCCGCTGGTACGAACTGAAGGACAAGGTCTACTAGACCGCGCCTCGTGTAAAATCAATGTCAGGAGAATCTCCTGGCATTATTTTTTTACATACAGTTGCAATTCGTGTTTGATACTTTCTGCAAGAGAAAAGTCGTGATTTTCTTTTGGCTCGTGGGAGAAAACATTGAATCCTTCCTCATTAAATCGGGGAACGAGATGCCAGTGCACATGCCGAGCTTCGTCCATGTAGAGCAAATATACCTTGTCGACGTGTAAAACTTTTAGAAGTGCTCCTCGAATGATATCCACAATATCCATCAGATATTCATACTCTTTTCGCTCAAGCAAATTCAAATCTGGCACTGGCTTTTTCCACACGACAATAGAATGCCCTTTCGTTATAGGAAATGAAGCTAAGCAAACATAGAGTTTTTCATCCTCATATATCACCGACTCCGGGATTGGCGTTGAGAACATATCCATATTGCCAAGATTACAACACTCTTCGGCTTACACCAAGAGCACGAGGCCTCCGGCAATAGCGCAGAAGAGGAGGAGTTTGACGACGAACCCGCGCTCTTTGAAATACATTTTCCCGGACAGTATTGAGAAGAGCACCGCGAAGGCGCGCATCGCCGCCGTAATGATAGAGGTGGGAGCAAACGAATACGCGTAAGAACCAAAAACGGAACCGAGGCCTCCCGACACCGCCTGCACGAAGAATGTTCGCTTGAATAACAGTTGTACGGGATTTTCGTGCGCCCGCACGACGGCGAGTATGAAGAAATAGAGCACCAGCACGATGGAGACGATTGACTGTTCGGACTCAACCGAGTTGAAGTGCGTGATGTCGTATTTGTATAGTGAAATGGTTATAGCGGCATTGACCGCGGTGAAGATG
>Ga0156214_121_pt1 | contig 6053 bp, 5 predicted proteins | sample RifCSPlowO2_12_FD_107864 | JGI IMG/M metagenome (GOLD analysis project Ga0156214, IMG submission 107864) | Candidatus Kaiserbacteria bacterium RIFCSPLOWO2_12_FULL_54_10
GGAAGAATTCCCGAAACAAAAAAGGGAACTCTCAGAAGCAGGCAAGCTTGAGTGGGAGATGAAAGAAATGACGGAACGGCACGCTAAAGAAGCGGATGCCCAACGCGGATTGTATGAATGGGAAATGGAGGAGCGGGACGCGCGGCACGGTCTGGACCATTTGACGGAGTTGAAAACCCGCAAGGTCTTTGAACACGAACTGGAGCAGTCGCTCAAAATAATCCGCGGAGAAATAAAAGAAAAGCGCGGCGAACCCCTCAAAGAGATTACGCTCATTTCAATCGATTTAGACCATTTCAAGGCCATCAATGACACCTATGGCCATCTCGCGGGCGATGAAGTGCTTAAAAAAGTGTCGATGCTCCTCGCGAACTCGGTTCGCGAGACGGATGTAGCTGCTCGCGTCGGCGGTGAGGAACTAATGGTGCTTCTGCGGGGTGCGAATGTGCAGAATGCCGCGCGGCACGCAGAGGGACTTCGCGCGAAAATTGAGAAATTGGCGTTTGACACCTACCCCGGCCTCGCCGTTACCGCGAGTTTCGGCGTTGTCTCATCTCTAGATTCCACCGATGCGAAAGTGCTCTACGAACACGCCGACCAAACGCTCTACAAGGCGAAGCGCGACGGACGAAATCGGGTTGAAGTGTATAGTAATCCATGAATCCCGTTAGAAGTTCAGTGCACACACGATATCTATTGACGAGACTTTCTTCTCGATAAGGTAGAATAACTTGCTAGCATCACTTGTATGGAAACTTCTAACGGGATGAACCTCTACGACCAGCGTTCAAGCAATATCCGCCGGACGTGGGTCCTAGTGCTCGGCTTCCTCATCGTCGTCATCGCGGTGGGGTACGCGATTGCTTGGTATTACGGCAATCCGGCGATTCTCTATATCGCTGTATTCATCGCTGTCGCGACGAATTTTTACGCGTACTGGCAGTCGGACAAGCTCGTGCTCTCGCTTAACCATGCACGGCCGGCCTCGCGCGAAGAGTTCTTTGACCTCTATACTGTCACCGAGAATCTCGCGATAACGGCTGGTCTGCCCAAGCCGAAGCTCTATGTGATTGACGATCCGGCGCCAAACGCGTTCGCGACCGGCCGCGACGAGGAGCATGCGGTCGTTTGTGCGACGACCGGACTCCTCGCTCTGCTCTCGCGAAGCGAGCTTGAAGGCGTCATTGCGCACGAGCTCTCGCACATTAAGAACCGCGACATACTTCTCATGACGGTCGCGGTGGTGCTCGCAGGCTTTGTCGCTATCCTCGCGGACTTATTCTTGCGCATGTCGTTTTGGGGCGGGGGGCGGGGGAGCAATAACCGGCAAGGGAATGCGATTATGATGGTACTCGCCGTCGTCGGCATCGTGCTTGCGCCAATTGCCGCAAAGCTTATCCAGCTCGCCGTCTCGCGCCGCAGGGAATTCCTCGCCGATGCTTCTGGCGCCCTGCTCACGCGCTACCCCGAGGGTCTCGCCTCTGCACTTCAAAAAATAAGCGCGACGAATATTCCGATGCGTCATGCATCGCACGCGACTGCACACCTCTTCATTGACGAACCATTCGGCAAGGCAGAGGGGAGCAAGCTGGCATGGCTTGAAAATATGTTCGCCACGCACCCGCCCATCTCCGCTCGTATCAAGGCGCTCCTCAACAAGTGATTATTTCTGTTTTTTGTTGTAAGTTGGTAGTTGTGCTAATTGGAGGCGTCGGATAGCGGTTTATTCCACCGCCTTGGAAAGGCGGCAGGCCTGAAAGGGTCTCGAGCGTTCGAATCGCTCCGCCTCCGCAACAGTAGCGTGCTACGATATAAGAATCACTCTATGCAGAGGATTATCTTTGGATGCGGAACATTGCTCGTGCTACTCGCAGGTATGGAGCTCGCCGCTCCGCGCATTGCCTCTGCACAAGATATTTCTTCATCCAATTACCAAGTGCTTGCGCCGGTTATTACTTCTGGCGGAGGATACGCGACCTCCAGCAGTTTCTCTGTGCTTGGTGTTATCTCCGAATTCTCACACAACCTCTCGGACTCCGATTCGTTCGATCTCGTTCCCGGCTTTGCGGCATACCCCTTTGTCTCAACACCCGTCGTAACCGCGACGGGAGTTACGACGGCGGTAAATCTCTCTTGGACCGCCGCGGTAGGCGTTCTCGGATATTCAACCGCTTCTTATTCAATCGGACAGTCCACCGCCTCCGGCGGGCCGTACACCTTCACCGCCGTAGGCAATGTGTTGTCCAGTACCGTTTCAAGCTTGACCGCCGGGACACCGTACTATTTCATCATCCGCGCGCACGACTCGTACAGCACGACCATAGCGACCTCTACGGAAGCGACTGCGACGCCGACTGCGGCGGCAACAACACCTCCGTCCTCGTCTGGCGGTGGCGGTGGCAGTAGCGCTATCCCGGTCTCTGACACCGGTACGGGGGCCAGCTTCAGCGGTAGCGCATATCCAAATAGCACAGTCACGGTTCTTAAGGATGCACAAGTCGCCGCGACTTCTATCTCGGGCTCGGACGCCTCATTTCAAATGACGCTAAGTAATCTGGCGGCAGGGAATTTCATTTTTTCACTGTATAGTGAAGATAATAACGGCAATCGGTCCTCTCTTGTCTCATTCCCGTTAAGTCTCACGCAAGGAGCAATCACGAATGTGACGGGCATCTTTATCGCACCGACCATTTTGGCTGACAAGTCTGAAGTGCGACGGGGCGATACGATTACGTTGTTCGGACAGTCGGTACCAAAGAGCGATATCATCATCACCGTCCACTCGGACCAGTCGTATTTCGGCACAACAATTTCCGATAAAGGCGGTGTATATCTGTATAATTTTGACAGCTCTATACTGGACTACGGCTCTCACAGCGCCCAATCAAAAGCGATGATAGGCAACCAGCTGGTGAGCGGGCTTAGTCCCGCAGTGAACTTCCAAGTGGGGACAAAGAACGTTGCAGCGACCAAGGCGGCCACATGCGGTTCTATCGGCGACCTCAACTGTGATAATCGCGTCAATCTTGTGGATTTCTCCATTATGGCGTACTGGTATCAACGGACGCTTTCGGCAAATGGCTTAAAGGCGGACCTCAACCATGACAATAAAGTGAATCTCACCGACTTCTCCATACTGGCGTCCCGCTGGACCGGCTAATCATTATGTATCTACAAAGACCCTTTTTTATTGCGTGTGCGCTCGTCCTTCTTTCTCCCACAACGGCAGTTGCCGCGACTATTTCAGTTCATGCGACACCCGCAAATATCGGAGTAGGCGACCTAGTCCGCGTGGATGTTCTTCTTGACAGCGCAATCTCAACCAATGCCTTCTCCGGCAGTCTCCGGTACTCGTCAGCAACATTGGAGCCGGTGGCAATAAGCGACGGCAACTCCATCGTGGGTATGTGGATTACTCGTCCTTCCGTGACAAGTGCGGATGCACCGATCACGTTCGCAGGTATTACGCCCGGAGGATTCTCCGGTGATAATGGAATCCTCTTCTCAATTCTATTTAAAGCAAAGGGAGCGGGCACCGCGACAATCTCATTCCAGGACATAGAAGTGTTGCGTAACGATGGCGTCGGAGGAAATGAGCCGACCACGATACAGCCGCTCGCGCTCGGCATCTGGCCGGAATCTTTTGGAGGATACGCCGAGCCGGCGGACCAGACCCCGCCAGAATACTTTATCGCATTACTTGATACCGACCCGCAATTGTTCGGCGGTAAAGCGTATCTCGTCTTCACCGCGGTTGATAAAGGTTCGGGGATAGCTCATTACGCTGTTGCCGAGAGCCGCCTGCCATCGTTCCTATTTTCGCTCTTTCCACTCTCATGGAACGAAGCGGCGATGAGTCCGTACGCAATCGCCGACCAGAATCTCACCAGCGCGGTGTACATCAAAGCGGTTGACCGCGCAGGGAATGGGCGGCTCAGTGTTTTTCCACCACAACACCTCTTTACGGGATATGAAAAAACGGTTCTTCTCGCTATACTCATAGTATTCGTCTTTTCCGCGTGGATATGGCAAAGAAGGCGAACTGGAAAGAGCTTATGACATTGCACCTTCGGGCATATATACCTGCGCTCGTCGCATTTCTTTTCTTGTTGCCGTCTCCGGTGTTCGCGGCTGCGCTTAGCTTGTCGCCGACGAACGCTTCCGTCCGTGTCGGCTCCACTGTCACTGAAACCGTGTTCGTATTGAGCACCGACCAGGCGATGAACGCCATTTCCGGTACAATATCGTTCCCGCCGGAGCTTCTCCAAGTCGTTTCAGTCTCTAAGGCGGGCTCGGTCCTCTCATTGTGGGTGCAGGACCCGACATTTTCAAATGCCGACGGCACGATTTCTTTCAGCGGTATCGTACCAAATCCCGGCTACACCGGCAGTCACGGTCTGACCATTTCAATTCAGTTTCGCGGGAAGAGAGCGGGCACCGCCGCGATAAGCTTCTCCCCCTCGTCTCAAGTACTCGCCAATGACGGTAATGGCACGGATATTTTGAACGATACCAATTCAGCGACAATCACCGTCACCTCTTCTGCCTCTGCACCGTCAACGCCGTCGGCTCCTTCCACGGCAGGGCAGGGTCTTCTCGCGCGCATCATATCGTCCACGCATCCGGACCAGACACAATGGTACAACCGTCCTCACGCAATCTTTGATTGGACGAACGCTCAAGGCGTTTCTGGCGTCCGACTTGGCTATGATAAAGATGCAGATGGTGAGCCGAGTGTTCCGTACAGTGAACCACTGTCGCACAAAGAATTAGACCTTGAGGATGGCATTTGGTATTTTCATGTACAAGAAAAGGGTTCAGGCGGTTGGGGTCCGATAAGTTCCTACAGAGTACAAATTGATACCGTGCCCCCGCTTCCGTCTACGGTGACGTTCCCGCAGGGTACGACGACGCCGTCCGGTAGCTCAATTACCGCATTGTTTACAACAACCGATGAACTCTCGGGCATTGACCACTATCAAGTCGCCGTTGACGGAAAAGTATTTACAGTCACTGCCGATGCGGGGAGTCGGCCGTATCAGGTGTCTGCAGGTCCGGGAGCACATATGCTTCTCGTGCAGACCTATGACAAAGCAGGGAACTTCTCAACCGCGAACGGAAGATTCTTTGTTACCGGAGAAGCATCGTCATTCTTTGATTTCTTCAGCTTCGGATGGTTAGCAGTTAATTACATCTCCATCTTCCTCATAGCATTCGCAATACTTGTTACCTTACTCTTCGCCGCGTGGTACATCCGGACCCACTTTATGGCCTATCGTTACCGGCTGAATCGCCAGCTTGGTCTAACGCATGCACACGTACATAAAGAGTTTGACACGCTCAAAGAAGCCATTACCGAAGAACTGCTTGCACTTGAACAAACGAAGTCAAAGCGTTCACTCACTCGCGAAGAGGAACGGCTCATCGTCCGTTTTAAGAAGCTTCTTGACCACGCAGAACAGACAATAGAAAAAGAAATTGAAGATATTCAACGATAGGGAAGCCCTATCGGATTGTGCTCTCGTACGCTCGGCTTAAAGTCATCTGTGGATAGTGACGGATTCCAGGCCAGCCGTTTTGAGACGGAGGTGTGTTGATGCAGATTGAGAATGGACAGGGCGAGGCGAACAAAATTTCATTTTTACTAAAACCGCCAGGTGCTTCTTGGCTAGCCGAGATACGTCCTATTTATATCGTTTTTTATCTCGTGATAGCGAGTTATTCAACATAAAATCTTGAGTCTGCTGGCAATAATCTGTAAATCACCACCGGAAAATATATCCTCCCGAACCCTCATATCTTCGTCCTCATCGTAATATATTGCAATTTCAGGCATACCAAGACCGATATTTAGGGCATCAATAACGATAATACGGCATGAATGCAGTATTATTGCTGGTATACGAAAGCTCTTTAGTATGGATACTCTCCCGCAACTTACGCATACGCTTTCTGTTTCAGAAAGGACCCGCACGTTCTCGCTAGTTCTTTTTGTTTTCATTCTCGCGATTGTCCTTTCTTTCTCCCTCTTCCTCCAGGTCGTCCGTGCCGCT
>Ga0156214_129_pt1 | contig 6007 bp, 4 predicted proteins | sample RifCSPlowO2_12_FD_107864 | JGI IMG/M metagenome (GOLD analysis project Ga0156214, IMG submission 107864) | Candidatus Kaiserbacteria bacterium RIFCSPLOWO2_12_FULL_54_10
ACGATGACATTCTGGAACGCGTTTTTACGAAAGAGCGCACCCGCGAGCACATGCAAATAGTAGAACCATGCGCGAGTTTGGTCTAAGCCTTCGGCGATGAACTGCGCGGGAAATGCGGCTTCAAATTGTTCTTTGTGTTCAAAGGGATAATGTTTTTCACCGTACGGCATTGAGCCCGAATCAAACCAGGTATCCAATACATCGGGGATACGGCGCATCTCCCCGCCGCATTTCTTGCAAGGGAACGTTATTTGATCAACAACGTGTTTATGCAAATCATCGACCTTTTTGCCGCTTGCCTTTTCAAGCTCGGCCACTGAGCCGAAAACGCGCTTTCCGCTACATAGCGATAGACTCACTCTTCCCGGTTTCTTGCTTACTGTGCCTCTACACCGCAACACTGGTATGACGCTCGCCCAGAATCGTTGGCGCGATATGGACCAGTCGCGCGCGCCCTCTAGCCACTTACCCCACCGGCCCTCTTTAATATGCGCCGGCGACCATGAAATATTTTTTGCATTCTTGAGTAAATTCTCTTTTATCTTTGTCACCGAGACGAACCACGACGACGTCGCGTAGTTAAGGAGCGGCGTCTCACAGCGCCAGCAGTGCGGGTATGAGTGCGTGATATTCTCTTTTGAAAAGAACGTTCCGTGTTCCTGCAGATATTTCAATACGGCGATATCCGTCCCGAGCCGAACCGAATCATCATCCGAACGCGGCTTTACCTCCATTCCGGCGAAGTCTGTTACCTCCGGCTTCATCGTACCGTCTATGTTCACGTGCTGAACGAACGGCAGATTTACTTTTTTTGAGAGTTCCCAGTCATCCACACCAAATGCCGGCGCCTCGTGCGCGATGCCAGTACCATCTTCTGCCGTCACAAAATCCGCCGCATATACCTTCCACCCGTTCTTGTTGCGATTTTTTAAGTTCTCATCGTTCGCGTAGTAATCAAACAGCGGCACGTAAGCAGTACCGACTAGGGCCATTCCCTTCTGTTCTGCAACAACTTTATACTCTTGACCTCCAAAAATTGCTTCAAGACGGTCTTTGGCGAGGATGAACCGGATTGTTCTACCGACGCCTTCGTCTTTCTTCTCAATTGTCACATAATCGATATCCGGTCCGACAGCGAGTGCAACATTGCCAGGAAGCGTCCACGGCGTTGTCGTCCACGCGAGAAATGAAGTGCTTGGGTCATTGGCGAGCTTGAATTCAGCCGTCACTGCGATATCTTTGACGTCTTTGTATCCTTCCGCGACTTCCTGTTGAGACAGTGTCGTCTCACAGCGTGGGCAGATATGCATCACGCGGTAATCTTCGTACACGAGTCCTTTGTCATAGATTTGTTTGAACACCCACCAGACACTCTCCATAAACGGCTTATCCATTGTGAGATAGGCGTTCTCCATATCCGCCCAGCGACCGATGCGCGGGATGAACTTCTTCCAATAGTCCACATAGGCCAAGACGCTTTCACGGCATCGCTCATTAAATTTCGCTACTCCATATTCCTTGATATCTTTCTTATGCTTGAAGCCGAGCTCCTTCTCCACGATATTCTCTATCGGCAGGCCGTGGCAGTCCCAGCCCCAGACCCGCGGCACATGGTAGCCGCGCATCGTCCAATAGCGCGGGACAACGTCTTTGATGACGCTCGCGACGATGTGGCCGTAGTGCGGCGTCCCGGTCGCAAATGGCGGACCGTCATAAAAGACGTATTCGCCCTTGGGAGACGACTTCGCGAGCGATTTCTGGAATATGCTCTCGCGCTCCCAGAACGCGAAAATTTTTTCCTCTCTCCTCGCCGCCTCTGACTTTTCTGTCATATCCGCCATAATCTGTTCATTCTAGCGTTTACCGCATAAAAAGCGAATGGCTGCAGTCCCTCTGCAGTCGTTCTGAATCTGTCGAACTTCAGTGTCCGCCCGCCGAAATTGACGGTCGGGTCGAATGACGAACACGGTACTTACGGGGAACGCGTGGATGCTCTCCATATAGCACCACCTCGGCGAAGGCGATGACGAATCTTGGAATCCCATAATACGAATTCGCCACGAGCCCGTACTTCTTGAAGTCAAGAAATCTCTTGACCGCGGCATCAATGTCGAAATCGCGAACCGTATCCTTATTGCAAACTGCACGCTTGAAAAACTCATGCACCGTGCAACCGCATTTTCGTATCGCTTTTTCCACACAACGAACGGATGTGCATCCATTCGCCTTCTTTTTTGAAGCCATGGAGCCCCCTTCTTCTAGACACACGGGATTGTGCATCTATAAAAGAATCTAGCGCGCCTGGCGGCGGCGTGCAACTCATAGAAACGCACAACTGCCCGTGAGGGCAGTTGTGCGTAAAGTGTGGTGAGATTTGCGGGGACGAAGAAAGATGAAGCGATTCTCGGGATTCCACTCGTTGTCGGGCCTCCCGTTGTTCGCGTTCAACCACAGCCCGTCGTCGTTCCGATTCACGTTGAAGACGTTCGGGTTGCCATCCGAGTCGTTTTGTGCGAAGTGCCATCCATGTCTCCACCTCTCGAAGGCCTCTGCGCCGATCTTAAGGATGTATGGCTGGTGTGGCCAAGTATGCGGGATCTCGAACCACACAAGGTTCTAATCCTCCAGCGCCTCGCACCAAGTATCACCAACTTTTTCAGTTTCGTACATCCTCCGTGAGAAACCGTGGTCGCTCACGCTCTCAATGTACGGATACTTAGCCGGTAGCCGGAAACCGTGGTCGCCGGTTGCTATTCACCGACTGTTGTAGATGATAGCAGAAAATCAAAAGGACAAAGTTTTAAGTATCAAAGTGTCGAAGTGTCGAATTCAGAAGTTCAAAGTGTCTAAAGTTCAAAGCGCTACTTGCGGGGACGAAGAAAGATGAAGCGATCCTCGGGACTCCACTCGTAGTCGGGCCTCCCGTTGTACGCGTTCAACCACAGCCCGTCGTAGTCCCGAGTCACGTGGAAGACGTTCGGGTCGCCATCCGAGTCGTTGACTGCATTCATTGCAACAATTAAATATTCCTCTAGTGACTGGTCTGTATATTGAAGCCGAAGTTGCGGTCCGACTTCAGCTGGACAGAGCTCAAATCCAAGTTCTTTTGCTCGCTCGCATATTTTATCGTAGCGTGTCATCTTTTTAAAACCAAACGAACGCACCGAAACTTCAACAAGTTCTGCGTGCTCGCGCTCACCAACGACTTTGAAATCCGGACTCTCGAGAAGATTTTTTGCCGATATGTATACTTTCATTCCTTGTGCTTTAATGGCTCTTTGAAATGCCTGACCATTCTTGATTCCCGTACCGAGTTCTATACTTCTAAGCTTTATCCACTCTTCCGGAAATTTCGTGTAGATATGCTCAACCGTCTTCGGTAGTGCGTCAAAAATGCCTGACTCAAGTTCGCCCACATACGCCTTCGTGGTATCTCTCATTTCCGAAACGGAATGCGCGATGTCTTCTGGCGCGCACTCAAACAGTACCGTCATATCTGCTTCGGTGTCGCGCGCATCGCGGAGTTCCGCGATGCGCGGGTCTCTACGCATACCAAAATATCTAATCGGGGCTTCAATTTCATAGAGGAAAATGAGTTCGTCTTTTGATAATGGAGTGCGTTCTTTAACTTTGTTCTCAATCTCAGTGAGCTTTTTCATATCCTCCGACTTTTTTTCATACTCTGAGCCATTTTGGAATTGGGGAAGTTTGGCGCTGACGACATCTGTAATGTACGGATCAATATTTTGTTTGTAGGCAATGCCGCGCATCTCGGTAATTTGACCGTCCTCGACATGAATAGCTACGCGAGGGAAGCTTGGGTTGCCCTCTTCGTCGTTGGAAAAGAAAATGTGTAAATCGCCGGAATTAAGATACCGGTGGGCCGCGCCTTTGCCTGCAATACAAAGGCCGGTGCCTTTGCCTTTGAGTTTTTTAACCACTTCGTCCACGTTTGACCCTTTGGGATAGAGTACCCATTCCCCGTCCGTAATCGGCAAAAGTTCCTCCGGGATGGGGTTGAAAGATTCCATCGCCCAGGCATAAAGCTTGGCGAAGTTTTCCTGTTCAAGATATTGCTTGAATTTTTCTTGTTCGTCCGGCTGGATGTCGTAACCGAATTCATTATCTTGCCCTTTGTATTTATTGACAACTGCATCGGCGACATACCGCAACGCCTCTGGATGAAGATCGGGGTAGTTTTTGAGAGAGTTTTTCGATCTTCTGGGAAACTGACCTTCATTCTCCTTCTTTTTTTCTCCCGAACCTTCTTTAGCGGTTGTCTCTCTTTCTAGATTCTTGTTATCCCAATTCTTCGGTTTTTCATATTCCTGGAGATTGGTGACACTTCGAAAGATCCAATACTTAAGATAATCGGGGATATCGCCGGAAAGATCGTCGTCGAGAAAATAGTCCAGCCATTCTTCAAGTGAACCTTGTTGGTTCTCAATTAATGTTTCAGCATGTTCTCTTTTGTATTTTTCTTTTTCCTCATCGTTCATCTTTCCCCAGTCTCCGGAAAGACCGTGGTCGTTGATTTCGCGAAAGAACGGCCCCATAGTACCCTCTTCGTCTTTCTCCCGCCAATAGTTCTCGGGTATATTTTCGTATTTGGTGATGAACCTATCCATAAGTATGGATTTGAACTTCCCAATAGCCTTATCCTTCGACCTGCCGTCTTTTGCTTCTTTTATGTGGTTTTTGAATTCGGTAAAACGATTTAGGTAATTCTGAATTAACGATTCAAAATCGCCCTTGGTTTTCTTACCTGTGCGTATTTCGGTTCTTTCCTTGGCCTTTATCACTTCAAGCGCGTTGCTTAGGTTGGGAAATTTTTTGAGAAAAGCTGGATTTTCCATACAATTTTCTATATACTACATCTTCTCCGGAGTGGGGATACCGAGGAGGGTGAGGCCGTTCGTCATCGTCTGCACGAACGCGCGCGCGAGGGGGAGCTTATGCGCTTCGTGCTCGCCGCCGATGATACGTTCCTGCGCATAAAACGAGTTCCACTCGCCCGCGAGTTCGGTTAGATAGTTCACGAGGAGGTTCGGCGCGAGCTCGCGCGCGGCGCGCGCAGCCACTTCAGGGAAGTGTAAAATCAGACGCTCCAGTCGATACGGTGACTCTGGTATTTTGTTTGATGCTTCGTGCTTCGTGCTTCGTGCTTTTTCGAGCACGCTTCGTGCTCGAACGAGTGCATACTGCAGATACGGTCCCGAGTCGCCTTGGAGCGAGAACGACTTCTCCTCGTCAAAAAGAATATCCGAGTCCGATGCCTGCCGCAGAACCATGTATTTGATTGCGCCGACTGCGACCTGCTCGGCAACGAGCGTGTCCGCATTTTTCTCGCTCGCCTTGGCAACTACGCCGCGAATAAATTCGTCTGCTGTAATCACGTTCCCTTCACGCGAAGACATCTTGCCCGTCGCGAGCTTCAAAAAGCCGGTCGCTACATGCTCCATCTTCTCTGCGAGTCTTGGTGCGACTTCTCCAAGTGCGGCCAGAATAGTCTTAAAACGACCTGTTTGTTCATTCCCCGTCACAATTATCACTCTGTCCGACGGCCATCGCTCCTCTTTAAGAAATGCGAGCCCGATATCCTTTGCCTCGTAGGTCGGCGTGTTATGCGAGGTGATAAACACCATCGTGTGCACCCCCTGCCTACCGGCAGGCAGGTCTTTCTTCTCGCCGTTGTAGATAATCGCGCCATCGCTCTTCTCAAATATTCCCTTCGCGAGCCCTTCGTGTACCACGCGCAGGCCGGTCTCGGTCGTATCACTGTCAAAGAATTCAAAATCAAAATGGGTTCCGAGTTGTCTCCAGATGCGGCGGAACTCCTTCATAGACACATCGCGCCCCTTACGCCAGAGCTCCATCAGCGCGGTATCGGTGCCGGCGTAAAGCGCCTGATTGAGCGCGTCTATTTCTTCTTTTGCCTTCGGGTCACTCTCGTAGGCATGTGAGCTCTCGGTATACGCTTCGCCAATCTCCTGCGCGGTCGTCGGGC
>Ga0156214_133_pt1 | contig 5657 bp, 5 predicted proteins | sample RifCSPlowO2_12_FD_107864 | JGI IMG/M metagenome (GOLD analysis project Ga0156214, IMG submission 107864) | Candidatus Kaiserbacteria bacterium RIFCSPLOWO2_12_FULL_54_10
CGGCGATGTGTCCTGGATGCCTGACGTTTCCCATGAGGCGCTCATACTCTTCACCTCCGGCACGACCGCGTACCCTAAAGGAGCTCGGCTGACATTGCAAAACCTCGTCGTCAATGCGGAAGGAATTATTGAATGGTTGCACATAAAGGAAGACGACCGTTTTCTGGTCCAGCTCCCATTCCATCATATTAACTCTACAACTTTTTGCCTCGCATCGCTTATCGCGGGCGCTTCTATTGCGATACCGCCTCGTTATTCTGCCTCGCGTTTTTGGGGGCAGGCGGCACATAGCGGTGCGACGCTCACTTCTGTCGTCCCTTCTATTATATTTGACCAACTTGGCAGGCAAAAAGAGTTTGGGTCGGTAAAAGACCGCCTCAAATTGAATAGAATACAACTGGGGTCCGCTCCTGTCGTCGTTTCAGATGCGCTTGAGTTTATGCGTGAATTCTCCATCCCGCTCTATCAAGGATATGGGCAGACAGAGACGGCGTTGCGCGTTGCTGGAGTGCCAATGGATCTGCCCGCGAATATCTACGAAAAGCTTGTTGGGGAAAATTCTATAGGAACACCGATGAAGTGGGCGCAGGTTGAGACAGCAGATACAGAAGGGCATATACTCGTGGAGAAGCAGGAGGGCGAGTTAATTGTAAAAGGCCCAGCGGTTATGCAGGGATATGTCGGTGATGAACCGGCCTTTCGCGGTGGGTATTTCTTGACTGGCGATATTGGATATTGGAAAGAGATTGAAGGACGGCGCTTCTTCTTCCTCCTCGGCCGCTCCAAGGAGATTATCATCAAGGGCGGTGTTAATATTTCTCCGGTCGCAGTTGAAAATGCTCTTAAAAAAATAAGCCCAGATATTGAACAATCTTATGTAGTCGGCGTGGGAGACGGACGTTATGGCGAAGAAGGCGGCGCCGTAATAGTGTGGAAGAGGGGTATTGATGCGGCGAGCGCGATGCGGCAGCTGAAACTCGCGCTACTTATTGGACACAAGACGTTGAGCTCATATGAAACGCCGAAATATTTCAAACCGCTAGGTGCGGACGAGCTCCCAACAACCTCTACTGGGAAAGTGCAGCGTTCTGTATTGAAAGAAAAGCTTGGAAATACGTTTGAACAACTGGAAGACCTGTTCGCCTCCGCGGACTTTCAATTTAGAATAATTTCAGCACGGTCCCATTTGAGCAAGGAATCGCGTGAACTTTATAACCATTGCTGGCAACCACTGGTAAAGAACGAAAGCGAATATGAAAAATATCTAGGAGATTATCTGACACTCGGTGCGATTGGCGGCAGTGGCGTACTCGCGGGACAAATATCTTTTTCATATGAGGATGAGAAAATCACCTGTGTCTCAATATGCAGTGCGACATTCAAGCCGAAACCGATACCGACGGTCACGGAAAAGCCAAGTCCGGAGTTCGTAAAGCAGTATCTGCGTGCGGGGAACGATCCGGTCATGAACTTCCATACAAGACTTGGCGCGGAGCTCGTAGAAGTTATTCCCGGTGGCCGTCACGAGGATAGAAGCGCACTCGGCTATACGATGCTATTACGCTATCCTCCTGCAGAAGTTGCCGATTTAAGCGGGCCGGTCTCTGACCAGCTTATACAGGCTGTGCGTGTCCTGGCTTGTGATGTCGGCGCCGATGTCTATGCCATTTCTCGTCCCGGGGGTCTCGCGACGTACCAGCATCGCACAGTGTGATATATTCCACTGCATGACCGACCGCGCGCAACCTCCCTCTTTCTGGGACACTGTTCGTCAAGACGCTCATAGGGTCGGGTTCAAGGTGGACCCTCATGCGCCGCTTATTTCTCGCCTCCTGCAAGTTCGTCGGGCAATAAGGCACAAGCCGGGCTTTGCCTGCGTGTTTTGGTTGCGCGTGAATCAGCTATTCGTCCGCAACAAAAACTGGCCCGGACAATACCGGATTAGGATGTGGCGGATGTACCGATTTGCCAATGATATATCGCCGTATGCGACCATCGGCCCCGGGTTGTTTCTGCCTCATCCGACTGATGTGACAATAGGGGCGAGCGCGACTATAGGGGAAAATGCAACCATTTATAATGGCGTAACGATTGTAGGAATTGAGATTCCGCATCTGCCGCGGCTAGGCGACAATGTAACCGTTTACACGGGAGCAAAAATAATCAAGTCGGTGGAGATTGGGGACAACTCGGTCATCGGCGCCCTATCATTGTGCAACAAGAATGTTCCTCCGAATAGCACCATGTACGGTATTCCGCCGCATGTGACGATAAAACCAAACAACGGTCCGCCAACAGAAAATGAATCGCCCATCGGATAATTAAAAACCAAACGCTGTCTTTTCTATTTCAATGGAGCCCGCAGTTTTTCTACAATGTGGCACATGAGCGCAGCGATGCGAAAATGGTTGACGTAGGCATCACGCGCATTTTTTTGCATCTGTTCAAATCGTTCAGGTGAGATATTTTTATGAAATTCAGCTATGCGTTCGGGCAAGCGATTGATGTCGCGAAAGTCTACGACGAGAGCGAACGATGCATAATCAACTTTGTCGCTGAAAGGGAAATTGCGCTCAGTATCCACGATGACGGGAATGCGCCCGAGCGATAGTATTTCAAAGAGTCTGGCCGAGTTATTCGCATCGCCGCGCACATCAAGTGCGTAGTCGCTTTCTAGTATCGTGTCCACCATCTCTTCTCGCAATGTCCGCATATCGCCTTCCGCCGTCTTTACGCTCGCGGTGAAAGAATTGCGTGCGCGCAGATTAAGCGTCACGTGCGAAGAGCTTTGGAGTATCTTAATTGCCTTCTGCCGCCACAACACACCCTTGGTACAGGCGCGGTATCTCGTATCAAAAATGCCAAGGAGGCGCACAGGCATCTCTTTTATGACCGTGCGTAGATATTGCTTGAAAGAAAGTTTCGCCCAGCCTGCGAAACCGACGCTCGGTTTCCCTTCTTCTTTTTTGCGAATGGCGAGCCGGCCACTCCTGCATCGTTCCAAGAGATCATCGGCAAAAAGCGGTATTTGAAGCCGGCCGCGCTCGGGTAAGAAACGGTATCCGCTGTAGCGCAGAATATACGCATTTTCTATATTGATCGGATATTCAATGTCTCCCGTCCCGTCAATAAGCAGAGGAAGGCTTTCCCCTCGTGACGTTCGCACGCATTCATCAAAGAGGACCATATCATGACGCATAAACCACACGTGCGGATATGGTGCAAGTACCATATCGGCCTTCCCCAGGTCATCAGTTATCGCGTAATATTCGGTATTAAACGAGTACGAGTCAAATAGTTCTTTGGTGTAGAGCGACGAGTCGGTTAGGGGGTTCCCCCACCACGGATTGAGAAGCGGGGTATGAATCCCTTGACGGCGCCACAGGGGATTCACATAGAACACGAGCTGGCCGGTGGATGTCATATGACGGAATCCATGACCCCGAGCAGAGCTCTCGCAAAAGTTTTTGTCGTATAGTGTGCAACCACCTTTGCATGACCTGGCGCGGCAAGGTGTTTCCGCTTTTCGGAGTCCCGCGAAAGTGCGTCTATCGCGTGCGCAAGAGCTCCAGGGTCGTTTGGCGGAACGACGACAAGATCTTGGCCTGGGATAAAATAGTCGGCTATCCACGAACGATGCGTTGCGATGACTGCCTTGCCGGCCGCGAGGGCATCTAGAACAACGGTTTGCCCCGAACAGTCTGACCCGTCCGGCACATTGTCGTCTTTTGATGCGACAACGACCAACCGAGCGCGCGCATATAAATCCCTGACCTCAACTAAACTTCGGTTATAGAGCACCGAGACATTCTTCGGAACCGGCATATCGGACGGAATATTTTTACGCCCGGCAACCACGACAAACGTATGGTCGGAACGTTCTGCCGCTTTGAAGAGGGTCTCATAATCGCGGCCTGCGTCGCGACCGACGCTCACGACAAGGCCTTCTTCGCGGGATATGTCGGCGGGTTGAAAGAAATGCGTGTCTATGCCGAACGGGATGAACACAAGATGGCTACGCGGGATGCCGAGCCGTACGAAATCCTCAAGCTGTTCAGAAGAAAGGCAGATAATACGAGCATAGCTCGCCCAGAATTTCTTGAGAAGAAACAAACGTATCGGATGCATAGCATGGCGCCATATCAGCGTTGACGAATTCATTGCAATGTACAACCATCGTGTCTTCAGACGAAGTACGCGAGCGCACGAAGAAACGACATACCCGAGTAACAGATTGTCCTGCGCAATGACAAAGTCGTAGCGAAGAAGGCGCAGGACGAACGGCAAAGCCCGTACTGATTTGGGAACGACAGTGAAGTGATCGGCCCCGGCGATATGATTCATGCCATGAAGCGCGGTGTCCGCATCTCTCCCTGCTTGCACATTGGAAATAACTTCTTCTTTAGAATTGGTGAAAAGAAACGCGATGTTCGATAATTGCTTAGACATTTTTGATTTTGAGTACGAAAAAATGATGATAAGGGCTACCAAACGGGATGAAATCTTTTTCTATTTTCCCATACGCAGAAAGTTTGCGGCGGATGAGAAATATCGGATATCCGCGCTTCCCTATTTCCCAATAGTGCTGACCGTTGAAGAAGTGTGTCTTCGGAAACGGAATTTTAAATGCCGTGCGCATCTGCGGCAGAAAGGGGATTTTCAGCGAGAAGGAAACCATCGGTCCGAAGTGCGGCAGGCTTATGACAACATGTGTGCGCGCCACGCGCGCGAGCTCCGCGAGCGCGCGGTCAAACTGTTCAAACGGCAGATGCTCCAAGACTTCAAACGCGCACGCGACATCAAATGATGCCTCGGCAAACGGAAGTTTCAACACACTTCCCATGACATCGGGATGCAAATCTTCTGCGACATCAACGGATGTGTAAGAAATGTTTGTATTGTTCTTAATAAAACTACCGAACACGTGGTCTCCTACGCCGACTTCAAGCACCGAGGCAGGCTTTTGCGCGAGCACTTCATTCAATTGCCAATAATAACTGACAAACCGTCCCTCAAAGGTATATGTGCCGAAATGGTAATTTGACTTGTCTACTTGTGGAATACTCATATCGCTTGCATTGAGCCCAGTATTGCAGGAATGAGGCGTTGGAGCGAGTGGTGCTTGCGAACGTACTGCGGACCTTCGTTCTCAAGCGGCTTCAGCGCCGGATCATTCGTTATTATCTTCAGCCCGCAGGCAAGCGCTTCAAGCACGACCTTGTCCAAACTGCCAGTCTCGCTCGTATGTACGAAGTATGTAGCCGTGCGGTATTCATCCCGCAGTTGCGCCTGCGTTAGCCCGCCCAAAAATTGTACCGAGGCATGCTGGGCATGCGCTAAGGCCTCCAGACGAGCGCGTTCGGGGCCTTCGCCCGCAATGCGTAGTACCTTGCCCTCTTGTGCCGCCCTCCGGATGGCGAGATCGTGCCGTTTGCTCTTCATAAGCCGTCCGACCGAGAGTATCCACTCCCCGCGCGCGACGGATGTGTCAGGAGAAAAAAAGTCCGTATCAACGCCGTGTCTCATCACGCGCACTTTTCTGCTGTGCAAACGGAAGCTCTCTTTGGAAGCGGTAAAAATAATATCGGCGAATACCGCGGCAATACGTAATTTCAGATTGACGCTCTTATGGGTGTACCAGAGTGCGGTGCGCTTGC
>Ga0156214_131_pt1 | contig 4976 bp, 7 predicted proteins | sample RifCSPlowO2_12_FD_107864 | JGI IMG/M metagenome (GOLD analysis project Ga0156214, IMG submission 107864) | Candidatus Kaiserbacteria bacterium RIFCSPLOWO2_12_FULL_54_10
GGTGCTGACGCCTACGAGGCGCTCAGCTACGAGACCGGCGTACATCGGGTCCAGAGAGTCCCCTTGACCGAGAAGTCGGGGCGCATCCATACTTCAACCGCCTCCGTCGCCGTCCTGCATATTCGCGCGAAGTCCAAGATAGATATCAACCTCGCCGATATCCAGATGGAATTTTCGCGCTCGGGAGGAGCGGGTGGGCAGAACGTGAACAAGGTAGAGACCGCAGTCCGGCTCGTCCACAAGCCGACCGGCCTTGAGGTGAAGTCCTCTTCAGAGCGCAGTCAGCTCGCCAACCGCGAGAAGGCCCTTCAGATTCTCTCGGCGAAGCTGGAACAGCTGCACGAAGAAGAGGAGACGCAGAAGCACGCCGCGGCTCGCAAATCCCAGATAGGTACCGGCGACCGTTCCGAAAAAATCCGCACCTATAACTATCTCCAAGATCGCGTCACCGACCATCGGCTGAAGCAGTCCTGGCACAACCTGCCCAAGGTACTCGCGGGCGGCATTGACGAGATAATTCTCGCACTCCATCTTGCATCACAGACATAATTCAGATAGTGAATTTACAAGGTTGAACCTTGTATTATTCTGTGGCGTAAGTAAGCCACTCTGTGACGAAGGTTTTAAAGTCGGCTCCGGATGAAAAATATTCTGGCAATGCTTCGTGGGCGAGAAGCATTTCCTCCATGCGCTTCTTTCCGAGATAATCAAGATAGCTTGAATACACAAAGGTTTCTAAAAAGCGTTCAGCGCGCACTTTATTAATGATGCCGACCTCTTTCCATTTTGGCTCAATGAGTTTTATCGGGTTAAGATGAATATAAGAAATGAGATAACGCAGATATCGGTCATTAGCAGCATGTGTCGCTTTGAATCTTCCCTGGAAGAGAGAGCCATTTCGTTCGTGCCGCTTATTAAAGTACATTGTGTAGCCCGTGGTAAGCTTCTGCATGAATTTACTAATGCCGTCTTCCTCATGCTCGCGAAGCAGTAGATGAAAGTGATTCGGCATCAAACAATACGCGACAATTTCAACGATGGGCTCGCCAGTCCTTTCTTCAATTTCTAACAAGGTTGAACCTTGTAATTTTAAGTCCACAGGATCATCCTGATTCGCGAGATACAAAAGGGCAAGAAAACGGTCTCGTTCGGAGAGAGACATGAAGATTTTTCTTTTGTCTGTGCCGCGATTATAGACATGATAAAACTCGCCAGGAATAAATGAAAAGGTACGTGACATAATAACTCTTATTATAACAATAGTTTTCTACAAGGTTGAACCTTGTAAACATGGCGATGTACGATGATGCATTCTTGCTTTGTGAAGGAGATTCAGGTAGAGTGGCGGGATAATGGCGGACGGGAAAGGTACGGCAGAGATCCAGCGCCTCTTTGATACAGGGGCGCATTTCGCGCAGGTGAAGAGCCGGCGGCACCCCTCAATGAAGCCCTATCTGGTGGGGACGAAGGGCCGTCAGGAGATTATTGACCTCATGAAAACGACCGAACAGCTTGAGGCGGCAAAGGCCGCCATGGAGGCTCTCGCAAAAGAAGGGAAGATAGTCCTTTTCGTAGGAGGGAAGGTAGAGATTGCTGCTCTCGTGAAGAAGGCCGCGCAGGATATGGGCGCTCCCTATGTGGCGGCGCGATGGCTCGGCGGCACCATCTCCAACTGGAGCGAGATTAAGAGGCGCATTGACCGGCTCGCCGAGCTCTCTGAAGAGGGGGTGGCAGGCACGCTCGCCAAACAGCATACGAAGCTTGAACTCGTAAAGATTGAGCGCGAGAAGAAGCGCCTCTTGGAACGGCTTGACGGTATCACGACGCTTGCGAAAAAGCCGGATGCGCTCCTCGTTATAGACACCAAGCATGAGAAGCACGCGGTAAAAGAGGCCAACGATGCGGGCATTCTCGTCATCGCTATTATGAGTTCGGACTGCAACCTCTCTGATGCGGCGTATCCGATTGTTGCGAACGACACCTCTCGGAAGACGGTGGAGCTCATCCTCGCCGAGCTCACCGAGGCATTCATGAAGGGTCAGGTCGCATAACGCTAAAAAATACGAAACACGAAGCACGAAATCCGAAACAAACTCAAATTTTCTAAATTTTAAACATTTGAATTTTGGTGCTTGTTTCGAATTTCGATATTCGGATTTCGTGCTTTACTGGTCTTCAATGTAATTTTTTGATATCATATAAAACATGGAATTAACTACCGGTATTATTAAGCAACTACGAGACATGACCGGCGTGTCCGTCATGCAGTGCCGGGAGGCGCTTCAGGAGGCCGGTGGAGACGTCCAGGGAGCCGTTGGTATCCTTAAGAGGCACTCGGGCGCGTCGGCGCTCTCAAAGGCGAACAGAGAATTGAAGGCCGGCTTGATTGGGAGCTACACGCACGACGGGAACATCGGCGCGATGGTGCTCCTCTCCTGCGAGACCGACTTCGTCGCCAAGAATCCCGAGTTTGCCGCGCTTGCGCGCGAGCTCGCGATGCAGGTCGCCGCGATGGACCCCGAGACCGCGGACGACCTCCTAGAACAGCCGTATATCAAAGATGCGGCCAAGACGGTGCATAATCTGCTCGACGAAGCGGCACAGAAATTCGGCGAGCGCACCGAGATAAGCCGTTTCGCGCGCCTCTCTGCTCGCTAATCGTCATGGCCCGCCTTATTTTTATTTGTATCACATTCGCACTGCTCGCCGGCTTTTTCGTGCTCGTTCATTACGAAGCGCGGCGGGGCGTGCGGCTCGGAGCGAGTTACCGTGCGCGCCTCGACGAGCACGTAGAACGTATAGAGTTCATTCTCGCACACATCGATCTTGCCACGTTCTTGCGCGATGAGGCACGCCATTTTGTGAGCCGTATCGGGCATGATAGTGTGCATATCTTGCTTCTGGTCGTCAGAGCGGTAGAGCGGCTTCTCACGCGGGTCATTCGGCACCAGCACGCCAAGAGAATAATAGATGCCGAACCCGTGGAGAGTACGAGAGAATTTGTGAAGACACTTTCAGACTTCAAAGAACAACTGGACGCGACGCGTCCCAAGATGCCGGATATTCACAAGAGCGATGGTTTCTAGGGTACACGCGCCGGGATAGCTTAGCTGGTAAAGCAACGGTTTTGTAAACCGTAGACCGTCGGTTCGAGTCCGACTCCCGGCTCACAATGTGGAGGTGGAGGTTGAAAGCGCGCCCTTCGGGAATTGTTTCTCAAGGTCTTCAAGCGATGTGAAGCCGTAGAATTGTTTATTGTTGATGACGAAAGCAGGAAGAGTTTTCTCCACTTTCGTAATGGCGATAAGGGTTTTCAAGGCCCCGAGGTCCAGGTTGTAGTCAAACGAATACACGCGCAGGGTCGGGTAGGTATCGCGCAGATACGAGAGCGCGTAGCCAGCCTTATCGCAATCGCGACATTCGGCTGTATTGCTGTAGAAATAGAGGACCGTTACCGGCTTCGTGCCGCAGGCCTTGGCGAGATTCTTTGTGATGAGGTAGTCGCGAATCTCAAGCAGAGAATATTTCTCTTTCAATCGTATTACTTGGGCATTATTACTGCCGAGTTGGTTCTCGGCATACGAGAGTCGGGTGCCGAAGTCGGCGAGCTCGCTCGTGAGGGTGGTTGAGGAGACGGTGCTGTCGCACGGCGCCGCTTCAAGCAGGGAGAACTGCGTATCAAGAGAGAGCATATCAATGGACAGTTGGTCTTCTATGGCCGATAGTTCGGCAACGCGGGCGGTATTCAAATAGCTAATGGCATAGGCGACAGTGCCCGCGAGAAGGATAGTAATGAAGAGGGCTATGAGCGCATTCCGGACGACAAGCGACATAGTGAACGTACTAATAGCGCCAACCGCGGCGTATGCCGAGCGCGACGTCGCTCGTCGCACGGATGAGCCAGAACGGTACGAGGAGGCCATAGAGGAAGGTATATGAAATGAGGTCGAGCGTGATACTTCCCGGCGTCTTTGAGATGCGCTTGCCGATTGCAATGAGCGCGATTGACGTGAGTAATACGATAATGGCAAGGAGTAAGTAGAAACTGGCCGGGAAATAGAACCAGTCAAATGTTCCGTGTGGCAGGAACGCGTACGAGAGCGGAATGCCGGCGCGGACCTCAAGCGCCGTTATCGCCTTTTGCATAAGTATGAAGAGCGCCAGCAGGAAGAGCAGAATGCCGCTCATAATCGCGAGCAGGGCGGTCGGGAGCACCAGCACACCGAGTACGCCGTGGCGCCGGCGGCCGACGAGGTCTCGATATTCGCCGAGGACGTTACGGAGGAAGCCGCTTATCCAGCGTGTGCGCTGTCTCATCAGTCCCCCGATTGTAGCGGGTGCCTTGGTATACACGCGGGCATGGGGCGCGTTCTCTATTCCATAACCAGCCTTTTGGATACGAAGCGCCATTTCCATATCTTCAGTCTGATGGCCATAGCGGAATCCGCCGAGCTCTTCCACGACCGCACGCCGATAAAAAGAAAAGGGTCCCGGAGTGACATAAAGGCCGTTGACCGAGGCAAAAGTGTGGCGAATCGTAATACCGAAAGCATATTCGGCGTTCTGCATGTGCTGGAGAATATTCCCCGGTTTATGCACTGACATCGCCGCGGTTGCCGCGACGACCCGCGGGTCGTCGAAGCAGGCGATAATCTCGCGGAGCGCATCAGGTTCAACGAACGAGTCGGCGTCAAGGCATCCGACGAGGTCGGCGCGCGTGAGAGCGATACCGGCATTGAGCGCCGTATGCTTCCCGCCGTTTTCTTCTTTGCGGACGATGCGGACCTGCGGGTGCCTCGCGAAGCGCGCCATCGTCCCGGGCGTCGCATCGGTGGAGCCGTCGTCCACGAGAATAACTTCAAGCTTTTCCTTCGGGTAGTCCAATGCGAAAAGCGACTCGCAGGTCGCGGCGATCGTAGAAGCCTCGTTCCAGCAAGGGACAATGATGGCGACCGACGGGGTCGCCGCGCCGCGCC
>Ga0156214_107_pt1 | contig 4034 bp, 4 predicted proteins | sample RifCSPlowO2_12_FD_107864 | JGI IMG/M metagenome (GOLD analysis project Ga0156214, IMG submission 107864) | Candidatus Kaiserbacteria bacterium RIFCSPLOWO2_12_FULL_54_10
CTTCGCGAGTTTGGAACCCGCCGCTTCGCCCGCGACGACAAATGAGGTCTTCGCGGAGACGGAGCTCGCGGTCTTGCCGCCCGCACGGCGCACGCGCGCCTCGGCCTCTTCGCGCGAGAGCGTCGGGAGCGTGCCGGTAATGACGACGGTCTGTCCCGCCAAGGGCGCCCCTTGCCATACGCGAGGCACTTTTGCGATTCGCAGATGTTTCTGCAATCGCGCGAGAAGCGCGCGATTGTCTGTGTCCTTAAACCAATCCGCAACCGACTTTCCGATGATAGGACCGATGCCCTCTATATGCGACAACGTTTCTTCACTCGCGCCGCGGAGCCGCGCGAGCGTGCCAAAGCGCATCGCAAGAAGATATGCGTTCTCCTCTCCCACGTGCGGGATGCCGAGCCCGATGAGGAGCCGGTCAAACGGGACTTTCCGCGCGGCAAGAATCGCTTTGATGAGCTTCGCGGCTTTCGTTTCTTCAAATCCTTCCAGCGCCAGCAACTCATCTTTAGTCAGTTCAAAAATATTGTCAAAGTCAGAAATGAGATTCTGTTCCATCAAGAGCCGCACTGTCTCCCGCCCCATGCCGGTGATATCCAGCGCGCTCTTGCCGGCGAAGTGGATGAGCTTGCGTGCCTGAATTTCAAACGAGCCGGCCGTCACGCACTGATGCGCCGCCTCGCCGGGCACGCGCTCAATGCGGCCGTCCCCGCCGCAGAGGCCGGAATGCGTCGGGAACTTCCACTCCTTCGCGCCCTTTGGACGCAATTCCCGTATCACCGACACGACTTCAGGAATTACATCGCCCGCCTTCTGCAGAATGACCGTATCGCCGATGCGGATGTCTTTTCCTTTAATGAAATCTTCGTTGTGGAGCGTGGCACGCGCGACCGTTGAACCGGCCACCGATACCGGCTGTAGATGAGCGACGGGGGTCAGCCTCCCCGTGCGGCCGACCTGGAGCGTAATGCTCTCTACAATAGTCTTGACCTGCTCGGGCGGGAATTTATACGCGAGAGCGAAGCGGGGCGCCTTGCCGGTGTAGCCAAGCGTCTCCTGCTCTCTGCGGGACTCAACCTTCAGCACGATGCCGTCAATCTGATAATCAACCTTCTCGCGCACACTCCCTTTCCACGCATCTTTCCATTTTTGCCAGAATGCAAAAACGTCGTCAAGCGAGTCGGCGTGGCGGTGTTCCGGATTGACCGGCAATCCGAGCCCTGTGAGATACGCGAGCTCTTCGCTCTGGGTCTCGGGAAGCGATTCAGAGGTACGGGCGACGTCGTAGAGGAAGGCACCGAGCGGACGAGACGCCGCGACACCAGGGTCCAGCTGGCGGATGGAGCCCGCCGCCGCGTTCCGCGGATTTGCGAATAATGGCTCGCCTTCTTTCTCGCGGAGCGAGTTGAGCTTCTTAAAGCCAGAACGCGTGAGATACACTTCTCCCTCGGCTATGACATCAATCGGGCGAGTGAGCTTCTCTGGTATTTCAGAGATTGTGCGGATGTTGTGCGTGACGTCTTCGCCGACCTCGCCGTCGCCGCGCGTCGCCGCGCACACGAGTCTCCCCTTTTCATATGTGAAAACTATTTTCAGCCCGTCAATCTTAAGTTCAAGGTCATAGGTCGGGATTGCCCCGCTCACCTTACGCACGCGCTCGTGGAACGCGCGCACCTCCTCTTCAGAGAACGCATCATTGAATGACCACTGCGGCACTTTGTGCCGCACTTTTTTTAATGACTCCACCGCTTCGCCCACGACCCTCTGCGTGACCGAATCGCTTTTCTTAAGTTCGGGGTACTGCTCTTCAAGGAAGCGAAGTTCGCGATAGAGCGCATCGTATGCATCATCAGATATCTCTGGAGCGTCCAGCGTATAATATCTGTGGGCATGGTGCGCGAGGAGAGAGTGGAGCTTCTCTGCGCGTTCTCTCGCCTTCTTCGGAGCCGTCATACAGAAATGATACAGGTGCTCGTGCCTCGTGCCTAGTGCCCGGCTAGATGGTTTAGTAATAAACGTTGATGCCGCGGGACACGAAGCGTGCGCCCTCTGAAGTATCAAACACGTCGCAGGACACGTCGTAGCCCTGCGAGAAAATGGACGTTATCTCGCCCGAATCGGGTGCCGCTTTGTAGATGGTGATGTCCGCACAGCGCTTGTTCGAATCAAGTGGAAGACGATAGGTAATGGTCCACAGCAATGTGCTCCAATCGTCGGAGATGGGAGGACGTAAGGAATCGTCGCCGCACACTATTGAGGGCGCAGACGAAGGCTGTGCTGGCGGAACCAGAAACGTACCCAACTGCTGGTCGGCATAGAGCACGCATTCTAGTGCGGAGTCGGCGGCATAGAATGCGTACTGCGCCTCAATAGAGGAGGAGGCGAGCACCTGTTGCTTATACCCGAGCGAACCGAGCGCGAGGCCGAAGGTCAGCATCACCGACATGAAGATGACGGCGATGAGAAGCGCGAAACCGCTCTGTATTTTTTTTATTGCCATGGAGTGAGGTGCTCTGTAATGACGACTGAATATTCAGTATCGTGGAACTCCCATGATACCTTTGACACGATTATCTCTTCATCTTCGCCGGCAGGAATCGCCTGAATTGTACGAGTGAACGACGTGGCCGTACCTCCTGGGTTCTGCGTATAGACTTTCGTGGACCCGTTGTCAACAAGATTGAGTGGCGTACACGCGCCTGCACAGAGCGTGAGCGAGCCACCATCTCCCGGGTCATAGGTGCAAAACGGAGGGGTAGGGGTCCCGATATCAGATGTCACGCACTTCCCAAGCGATGCCTCTGCGAGAAAGTTCGTCCACGCGGTGTCAGAGGCAAGCGGTTGGGTATGAACAACGAGAAACTCATTATCGCGCAGAGCGCGCGCATATTCAATGCCCTCCTGCGCGAGATACGAGGCGGTGAGCTGGTCGCTCGCGTTCTGTGCGGCAACGATGGCGCGAGAAGCCGTAACCATAGGCCCGGCGACTGCGACCGTTAAGATAGATATCGCAACCAGGGTTTCTATTAGTGTAAACCCCGTTGATAGTTGGTAGTTGGTAGTTGGTAGTTTGAAATTCATATGTCGGTGCCGCGCATCGTCGCCCCCGTCTCTATGGTAAATGATTTTTTCTGCTCCGGCCCCGGCCCGTACGGGACCTCGCCGGACACGATGATTGTGACGTGGGGTTGTAGGTCGTCGTCAGAAGCGGTCCCGGAAGCATAGAAGATGAGCGAGGTAACTTTAACCGACGGGTCGGTAAGAGGGACGAGAGCGCCAGTACCTATCCTTTGCATAATTGTATTGCCCAAGGAGAGCGAATATTCCACTGTCTTGTCATTTGAATTTATTACCGAAAAGGTCGTACCGGCAGTACAATCGCCGATGCTATCGCAGGAATAATCCGTGCCGGTGCGGATGGTACGCGTCATCGTCTCAAGCGCGAAGGAGAGGTTGTTGATGCCGGTTGTGATGCTCTGTGCCTGCCGGCTGATGCCAATCATCATAAGGTACGCGCCCGAGGTGAGCAGTACCACCATCGCGAAGAGGCCGACCGAGACCATAAGCTCAACAAGGGTATACCCTCTCATTTTATTTTTCATGGGCATGAAGGGGCGTTCGCGGCTATCGCCCCCGAGGCGGCGACCGTGATATATCTCGTGCCGCCCTGGGGTGACGTAATAGTGATACACGCCGCGGTTACCGGGTTGATATCCGAATATGACCCGTCCGCACTCATAAATGCATCGGGGTTTGGCCGTTCAAACACAACGTCTAGCGAGCCTACAGGTTCGCCGTCAGCATATAGTCCGTTCACGGTGACACCGTTCCCGAGCGTATATGTCTGTACGAGAGTGTCGCCGACGGCGTCGTACTCATGATTCCCCGGCTTGCAGTCGGGACGTTGGCCTCCACAAGATATGTCGCCCTTCGTATCAGCGAAAAGGCGGATGGTGTGCGAGGCTTCCTCTGTGTTGGTGTCAAAGTGAACCCCATAGCCGGCGTTTGAGATGGAGATGGCGTTTACCGCACGGCTG
>Ga0156214_134_pt3 | contig 1239 bp, 1 predicted proteins | sample RifCSPlowO2_12_FD_107864 | JGI IMG/M metagenome (GOLD analysis project Ga0156214, IMG submission 107864) | Candidatus Kaiserbacteria bacterium RIFCSPLOWO2_12_FULL_54_10
GTGTCGGGCTGATTCGACGCCGCCTGCTCATTGTCTCTAAATACCCCGCTTATTCCGCCCGAGATCGCATTCCACGCGCCGGTTATGCTGTCCCCTATGTTTGCGGTCGCAGTCCGGCCAAAAACCCATAGTTTCAAGCCAACCACGGCAGGAGAAAGATTTGGAAAGATAAATTGGCGGATGAATGGCTTGTCTAGCTCTACCAGATGCTGCGGAAAATCTTTATTTTCGGTGGCATCCTTAGCTTCTTTTTTGAAAAGGGCAATTACACCTGCGCCGTTCAGAACGATCTGTTTTGAGAGACGGGTAAAATAGGCATCGAAAATTGGATCATAATTTTCTTTACCAATTAACTCATAAACATTTTTGAAATCTTTATCTCCTTCGTGCCAGACATTCCTTATTCCAACAAGAAGAAACTCTTTTGCATTTTCATCTAACCCATATCCAAACCCATTGCCTTCTCTTGTAATTTTAGGGGCTGCATATTTTTGATTATTAATTGTATCCTTGGAGAAAAAATATTTATTGGAATAACGAGCGACATTAATCAGATAGTCTTCAATCGTTGCGAGGCTAACAACTTCTTGGGGCAAACCCTCTGAAATATCTATAAATTTTATACTGTCCCGGGTCCACCTCGATGCATATTTTTCATATGGGGAACCGGGGTCGCCGGTAACGCTCTGCACCGCATCCGCATGAGTATCATTGCGAGTATGGTCCGGTACGCCCATATCCTCCAAAAGATGGAGGGCGAATCCGAGAACTAAGTAAGATTCTTTCTTATCTCCCCCAACAAAATATTCCAACCCCCTCTGCCAGGTCCGGTTTCCTCCGGATGGAGAGTATTTTTCCTGTATCCATTCATCTCTGATCCATTTAGGCGCGGAAAGTGGTGCGACGAAGGAAAGGGTTAGGGCGGCTTTCCGGACCACTTCCTTAGATATTTTGCCCGCCTCTTCCCCAGTCCATCCTTCACCGCTTATCGGATCGTAAAAGTGATTTATCCAGCGGGGAGGGGTGTCTTCTAGGATGCTCCCTTGTATTATCCACTCCTTCTCTTCCGAAGTTACGGAGTTCTCTGGATAAATAGAATTATAAAAATCAACTATCTCCTGGGTAAGGGCCGGGTGAGTGGTCTGGTCGTCATATCCGAGAACCTGAGCCGGCAGAAATGCTATCAGTCCAAAAGCCAAGACAAAGATTGTCAGCCTTGGAAATTCGGGCACTCTATTT
>Ga0156214_144_pt2 | contig 1088 bp, 2 predicted proteins | sample RifCSPlowO2_12_FD_107864 | JGI IMG/M metagenome (GOLD analysis project Ga0156214, IMG submission 107864) | Candidatus Kaiserbacteria bacterium RIFCSPLOWO2_12_FULL_54_10
ACCAAGGACCGCGCCGAGGTCTCGGGCGGCGGCAGGAAGCCGTGGAAGCAGAAAGGCACCGGCCAGGCGCGCCACAGCTCCACGCGTTCTCCCATCTGGCGCCACGGCGGCGTGACCTTCGGTCCCCGCTACACGCGCGATTACAGCGAGAAGATTAATAAGAAGATGCGCATCGGCGCGCTCCTCTCGGTGCTCTCGCGCAAGGCCAAGGACGGCGAGGTTATCTTCGTTGACCAGTTCGCCTTCGCCGCGCCGAAGACAAAGGAGGCGCTCGGCGCTCTCGTCGCGCTTTCAAAAGCGGCGAAGGCGAAATTGCTCTCGAGCAAGGGCTCAAACTCTGCGCTCGTCGCACTCGGCTCGCATGACACCAATGCAATTAAGAGCTTCAGCAATCTGCAGGGCGTCGCGACTGAAGAAATCCGCAGTCTTAATCCGGTTGATGTGCTCACGCACAAATATCTCATTATTGAGAATCCGGAAGCGGCGTTCAAACTACTTCTCGCCCGTGCGAAATCTTCCGCCAAAGGCGGATCCGCCTCTGGTGGAAAATAATTAATACTGTATGGCAATTTTTGGCACCAAAAAGAAAGAAAATAAAAAAGCCCCTGCTTCGCCAAGGCTTCGCAGGGCGCGGCAAGCGAAGCTTGCCGCGGGAGTAGCTCACGAGATTATCCGCGCGCCGTGGTTCTCGGAGAAGGCGCTCATCGCGACCGAGAAGGGCGTCTACACCTTCGCGGTGCCGACGCGCGCGACGAAGGCCGACATCGCCGGCGCCATTAAAGAGATTTACAAGGTTGAACCGCGCAAAATTCGGATAGTTAATCTGCCCGGGAAGCATAAGGCGCTCCGCACGCGCCGCGGTGAGGGCGTCCGCGCCGCACGCCGCAAGGCCTATGTCTACCTCAACAAAGGCGACTCTATTCAGTTCGCCTAATGCCTAGCGCCTATTTTATGAAAACCTACAAACCAACCTCCAAGAGCCGGCGCCATATGTCCACCCTGCCGTATAAGCAGCTGCTCTCGGGCGATGCGCCGCATAAGCCGCTTTTGGAGAGGAAGGGCAGTCAGGGCGGGCGAAACGCCTTCGG